>Ga0326597_10002758_pt1 | contig 25991 bp, 8 predicted proteins | sample RVTome_12_FD_203789 | JGI IMG/M metagenome (GOLD analysis project Ga0326597, IMG submission 203789) | Soil microbial communities from uranium-contaminated site in the Upper Colorado River Basin, Wyoming, United States - RVT100D185 | ecosystem: Environmental > Terrestrial > Soil > Contaminated >... | reverse complement strand
GACACCACCGACAGGAAAACCCGGCCGCGTATCACTCTCCCCCGACGCCCCTGCTCATCCCCCACGCAACCGCCGGTTGCCACGCCACACCTACGCATTGTTGACAAGGACCACTAATGGGTGACCCCGCCACCAAGCCTGACCCCGCCACACGCCAACATGCCAGACCCCGCCAAAAGCCGAATGGCGGAACCTCCTTCGGAGTTCCGCCCTACGCGGGCGTTCGGACCTGCCTCGCCGTCACTGAATCGGTCCGATAAAGGACCAATATCCCACTACAAAGCTGTATCCCAGCGACCACCCCTGTGGGAAGTCTAGCCCACAGACAGAGTCAGCCCAGAAGCCGAGGCACCCTCGGCTGACACCTGCGATTGGCGAAACCGCACCTACGCTTTCGATGTAACCAAATCCCTCGAAGCCGCTAACCGTCCTGACGAATTGCGACCGAAAGCTCCTGCCTTGCTGCGGGTTTCCACCCACAGCCCCTGAAATTGGTGATTGGAGGACCTGTTGCGGACCGAGAGAGAACCCTACCCCGAAAAATCTGTAAGCGCCGGTTTCACCGGTATGCATGTCCTTGATCTCTGCAAACAGTGCTTCGGCCCCTATGTCAATGTGCCGTGGGCCTACGGCAAGCAGGACATCCAATGTTGTCGTTACTTCGAAGTTTTCCGAGCGTGGCGGAGGAACGATGTAGTAGCGATCTACGCGCCGAAGGCCATAGTTTGCTTGGTAGGCGTCGAACAAAATTCCGCGCAGGTATATGGAAGCAACCAGGTCCAGATACAATGCCTGCTCACCTGATGGATCAACGGCATTTGTTGGATTGGCATTCGCGAAGATGTACCGATTAGCGGTAATTGGTTGCGTGCTGTTTCCGCTGTACGTATCGGCTGTTACAAACCGTGCGATGTAGCTCGATAAATACCTAGCCCTCAAGTACTGAAGACCAACGCTCCTATCTGCCTGCTCCCCCGCATACAAATACACATTTCCTGTTCCACCGCTCTCCGCGATCACATTCCCAAACGCATCATACGCATACCCATCCGTCACATTCCCCGCCGCATCGGTCAGCACCCGCACACTCCCATGCCCGTCGTAGCCGTAGTAGCTGACGCCGGTGGATTGGGACTGGCTCACGAGGTCGAGGCCGTAGGTGTAGCTGCGGACCACGGTGTCGTTCTCGATTTCCTCTAACACCTGGCTGTAGCCGGTGGGGTTGAGGGTGTCGACGAGGAACTCGGTGGTGACGCCGTCCACGGTCCGGGCGACGCGGTTGCCGTCGCCGTCGTAGAGGAAGGTGACGTCCGGGTCGGCGCCGATCAGGCGGTTGTCCGAGTCGTAGGCGAAGACGCGCCCGTCGACGGTGACGAGGGTGTTGCCGTTGGCGTCGTAGGACTCGCTGGTGATGCGGTCGTTGGCGTCGTAGGTGAAGGTCTGGGGATCGATGCCCGAAACCGTGCTGGTGCGGGTGAGGCGGTTGCCCACCGGGTCGTAGAGGTAGCCGATGGTGCCGTCGACGCCGTCCGGGTCACCGCCGATGGTCTCGCCCGTGAGGCGGTAGAGGGCGTCGTAGCCGTACTGGACGACGCGGCCCGACAGCTCGGCCACGGAGAGGCGGTTGCCGGCCGGTCCGAGGGTGTAGGCGTAGCGGGCGATGGGCGCGGCACCGCTGGTCACCGTGAGGTCGGTGAGGCGGTTGAGGGTGTCGTAGGCGTAGGCGTGCTCGACGCCGTTGGGGTAGCGATAGCTCGCCAGGTTGCCGACGGCGTCGTAGGCGTAGGTGGTGGCGCCGCTGGCGTCGGTGACGCTCGCCAGGCGGTTCAGGGCGTTGTAGGCGTAGGTCATGGACGCGCCGCCCGGGTGGGAGGACTGGATGGAGGTCAGGTTGCCTGCGTCGTCGTAGGTGTAGGTCAGGGTGCCCTGGGGGGTGGCCTTGGCGATGAGGCGGTCGCGGTCGTCGTAGGCGTAGGCGGTCTCGCCGCTGGGGTCGGTCATGCCGGCGCGCTGGCCGGTGGCGGTGTAGGTGAAGGTGGTGGTTGCCTCGCCGAGGGCCGGGTCCGGGGTCTTGCTCACCAGGCGGTTGACCGCGTCGTAGGCGTAGGTGGTGGTGTGGCCGTTGAAGTCGGTCTTGCTCGTGAGGTTGCCGGCGTCGTCGTAGGCCAGGGTCTCGGTCATTCCCAGGGGCAGGGTGCGGCTGACGCGGCGGCCCAGCGCGTCGTAGGTGAAGGTCGTGGTGTGGCCGTTGGCGTCGGTCTGGGTGACCTGGTTGCCCTGGGCGTCGTAGGTGTAGCTCGTCTCCTGGTCGAGGGCGTCGGTGACGCCGGTGAGCCGCCCGAGGGCGTCGTAGTGGTAGGCGGTGGTGACGCCCGCCGGGTCGGTCTTGCTCCCCTGGCGGCCGAGGGCGTCGTAGGCCACCTGGTCGGTGGTGCCGTCTGGGTGGATCGTCTTCACCCGGCGATTGTTCTCGTCGTACTCGAAGCGGACCGTGTGGCCGTTGGCATCGGTCACGACGGTCTGGTTGCCGGCGTCGTCGTAGGTGAAGGTGGTGGCGTGGCCGAGGGCGTCGCTCACCTTGGTGCGGCGGCCGGCGTCGTCGTACTCGTAGCTCGTGACGTGGCCCAGGGGGTCGGTGGTGGCGATCACCTGGCCGGCGGCGTCGTAGGTCGTGGAGGTGGCGGTGCCGTCCGGGAAGGTGGTCTGAGTGAGTCGCCCGAGGGCGTCGTAGGCGTGGCTCGTCACCCGTCCCGCCCGGTCGGTGCTGGTCAGGCGCCGCCCCTCGGCGTCGTAGGTCGAGGACTCGCTCGTGCCGTCCGGGTAGGTGGTGGCGGTGAGCCGCCCGGCGTCGTCGTACTCGTAGGTGGTCGCGTGGCCCAGGGCGTCGATGGTCCTGGCCTGCTTGCCGAGGGCGTTGTACTCGGTGCGGGTGGTCGAGCCGTCGGGCTGGGTGGTCTGCACCAGGCGGTTGTTGCCGTCGTACTCGAAGGTGGTCACCAGGGTCTCGGGCGTCCCGTCCACCGTGCGCGTGCGGCTCTCGCTCAGACGGTTGCCGTTGGCGTCGTAGGTGTAGGTGGTGGCATTGCCGAGGGCGTCGGTCTCGCCGGTGAGGTTGCCGGAGGCGTCGTAGTCGTAGTGGGTGGTGTGGCCCAGGGCGTCGGTGGTGGACAGCAGATTGCCCGTGCCGGCGAGGATGACGCCGCCGTCGTCGTAGACGTGGGTCGTCTGGTGGCCCTGGGGGTCGGTGGTCGACAGGAGGTTGCCGTGGGCGTCGTAGGCGTTGGTGGCCACGCGGCCGAGGGGGTCGGTGATCGTGCGCACGGCGTTGAGCGCGGTGTAGGTGTAGTGCGTGATGTTCCCCAGCGGGTCGGTCTCCTGGAGCAGGTTGCGGCGCAGGTCGTAGTCGCGCTCCGTGGTCCGGCCCAGGGGATCGGTGGTGGTGAGCTGGTTGCCGAAGGCGTCGTAGGTGTAGGTCGTGACGTTCTCCAGGGCGTCGGTCTGGGCGAGGACGTTGCCGTCCGCGTCGTAGTCGTAGGTGGTGACGTGGCCCAGGCGGTCGGTGACCGTCTCGGTGCGTGCCGCCAGGTCGTGGGCGAAGGTCGCCTGATGGCCGGCGGGGTCGGTAGTGCTGATCAGCCGCCCGGCGTCGTCGTACTCGTTGCGGATGGCGCGCACGCCGCGCGGGTCCTCCACCTCCAGCAGGTCGTGGCGGCGGTCGTAGGCGAAGGCCGTCGCGTTCCCCTCCGGGTCGATGGACCGGGCCAGGTCGCCGTTGCCGTCGTACTCGTAGCGGTGGACGTTGCCGTTGGGATCGGTGAGGGCGGTGATCCGCCCCTGGCCGTCGCGGGTGAAGGTGACCCCCTTGCCCGCCGAGTGGAGGATGCCGCCGGCGGTGTAGGTCAGGGTCTGGCCGTTGGTGCACTCCACCTCCTGCACCCCGGCGAATTTATCGATGGTGAAGGCGGTGCCCTCGGCGGTGGTGTAGCGGTAGACCCGCGGGTCGAAGGTCCCCTCCAGGTCGGGCGACAGGAGGTCGACCCAGCCGGTCTCGCCTAGCAGGTCGACATTGGCCACCCCGTCCGCCGCGAGACTGCCGAGGGTGCGGGGCCGCGGGGTGTAGGTGACGCCCACCTGGGTGATCGGGTTGAACGGGCTCTCCGCCGGTTGCGGCGTGAGGTCGAACTCCTCCACCTGCCCGTCGGGCAGGGTGAGGGCCACCTTGTGCACGCCGCCGTCCAGGAGCACGTAGGTCGGGATGGGGAAGCCGAACGGGCCGGGCTGGTTGATCAGGTCGACGTACCAGTCCGCGCCCATGGTGTCGGTCTCGCGCAGGCGCACGGTCTTCACGTCCAGGCGCCAGCCGACGCCGAAGTCCCCCTGGCCCTTGTCGCGGCTGTCGTAGACCCGCGTCACGGTGATCGGCTGGCAGGCCACGGGGAGGGTGAGGTCCTGGAAGGCGAGGGTGAAGTTGCCCACCTTCTGCTCGCGGGCCACCTGCACCTGGATCGCGGTACGGACGAAGAAGCCGCCCCGGTCGTAGACCGTGAGGCGCAGGGTGTAGAGGTCGTTGATCAGCAGGGTCGGGTCGAGGGTCCCCAGGGTGGAGCCGGTGACCGGCGCCGTCCCCTCGGCAAGGGTGGCGAACTGGGCGGTGCCCACGGTTGCCAGGTCGAGGACGTACTTGGCCATCTCCGGATCGCTGGCGGTGCCCACCACCGGCACCGGGCCGGTGACCGTGGCGCCGTCGGCCGGGGAGGTGATCTCGGCGGTGGGCGGGCTGTCGTTCGCCACGCTCTCCTGCACGGTGAGGGTGGCCGTGCCGGCGACGCCGCCCACCAGCGCGCGGATGGTGGTGGTGCCGGCGCCCGCGGGGAAGGCCCGGCCCGAGCCGTCGATGGTGGCGACCGCCGGGTCGCTGCTCTCCCAGGTCACCCGGCCGGCGACGCTCTCGGCGGCGCCGTCGTCGAGGATGCCCACCGCGGTGAAGGGTTGACTCTGCCCCACGAGCACCAAGGCGCTCGGCGGGTCGACGTGGACCGCGGCGAGGGGCACGGCCGGCGGGGCGGTGACGGTCACGGTGAAGGTCTGGGTCGCCAGGGCGCCCCGGCTGTCCGCCACCTGCACGGTCACGTCGTGCGCTCCGGCCTGGCCCTCGCTGGGGAGCCACTGGAGGAGCCCGCTGGCCGGGTCGAGGGTCATGCCCGCGGGCGCCGGCGCCACGAGGAAGAAGATCAGGGCGTCGCCCGGATCGGGATCGGTGGCCGTCACGTGGTAGAGGTAGGGCTCACCCACGATCGCCGCGGTCGGGGCGGTGGAGGTGATCACCGGCGGCTCGTTGGGCACCGCCGCCACGGCGACGGCGAAGCTCTGGGTGGCGAAACCGCCGCGCCCATCTGCCGCGCGCACCGTCACGCCGTGGGTGCCGATCTGCGCCTCGGTGGGCGTCCACTGGATCAGCCCGCTCGCCGCATTGATACCCATGCCTGCGGGCGCCGCGTCGAGGGCGAAGGTCACGGTATCGCCATCCGGGTCGGTGGCATTCGCGTCGTAGGCGTACACGACGCCCACGGTGGCAACCGCGGGCGGCGACGAGGTGAAGTCCGGCGCGCCGCTGTTCGACGCCACCACCGGCAGGGTGAAGCTCTGGGTCGCGAAACCGCCGTGGCCATCCTCCACCCGCACGGTGACCGGGTGTGACCCCACCTGCGCCGCCGCAGGCGTCCACTGGACGAGGCCGGTCGCGGCGTCGATGGTCATGCCCGCCGGGTAGGCGTCGAGGGCGAAGGTCAGGACGTCGCCGGCATCCGGGTCCGTCGCCTCCGCGTCGTAGACATAGAGCTGGCCCACGACGGCCGGGCCGGTCGGCACGGAGGTGATCTCCGGCGGGTTGTCCGGCCTCTCGACGACGAGGGTGAAGCTCTGGTTGGCCCACGCGCCGCGGGAATCCTCCACCCGCACCACCACGGCGTGGTCCCCGATCTGCGCCTCGGCCGGCGTCCACTGGATCAACCCGCTCACCGCATCGATGACCATGCCCGCGGGGGCCGTATCGAGGGAGTACGTCAGCGAATCGCCGTCCGGATCGACCGCCTCCACGTCATAGGCGTAGAGCACCCCGACCGTGGCGCCGCCGGGCGGAAGGGAGGAGATGCTCGGTGGGCCATTCGGGCGCTCCACCACCAGCGTGAAGCTCTGGGTGACCGAACAGCACACCCCATCGTCCACCCGCACCACGACGGGGTGGTCGCCGATCTGGTCTTCGCTGGGGGTCCACTGGATCAGCCCGCTCGCCGCATCGATGGCCATCCCCGTGGGGGCCGTGTCGAGGGAGAACGTCAGGGTGTCCCCATCCGGATCGGTGGCGTCCACGTCGTAGGTGTAGAGGACACCAACCGTGGCTTCACCGGGTGGGGTGGAGGTGACGACCGGTGCGTGGTCCTGCTGTCCCGACTCGACGGCGATCATGAACCGCTGAGTGGCCGCGTAGCCGGCCGCGTCCGAAACCCGCACCACCACGTCGTGGCTGCCAAGTTGGTCGACACCAGGGGTCCATTGGATCAGGCCGCTGGCCGGGTCGATCGCTATGCCCGCCGGGCCGGTGTCCAGCGAGAAGGCCAGGGTGTCGCCTACGTCTGGGTCAGTGGCATCGACGTCGTAGGCGTATGGAGAGCCGACCACGGCTGCCGTGACCGGGGTGGAGACGATGACCGGCGCATGGCTCTCGCAGGTATCGGGAATGCCGTTGCCTTGGGCGTCGGGAGTCCCAATCCAGGTGTCGTAGCGCAGGAACGTGCCGTCGTTGACGTTATCGTGGGTGGGAACGAAATAGATGTACCGCCCGTCAAAGACCGCCCCGTCGTACCCCTGGGGGACGTTCCAGAGGCCGGTGGTCACCGGGTTGTAAGCGGCCCAAGAATCGACACTCTGAAACGCACCTGCCGTGTCGTAGCGGAGTGTCTCGCTGTGGAATGTCCTGGAGGCGTAATCCGCGAGATTGGGGACGAAGTAGACGTTTTCGCAGTCGTACACCACGCCCCGGTATCCGCCCGGGGTCTGGCCGACGCCCTGGGCACCGGGGTCAAACGTGCTCCAGGCCGAAGCGTCCTGAAAGCCGAGTTGCGTGTCGTAACGTAGGACCTGGCCGTAGGGGACTAGTCCGGAACGCAGGTACGGGCCGAAGTAGATGTACCGTCCATCGTATGCGGCCTCAAAGTAACCGTGTGGCTCCACGATCATCCCGTGGACAGACGAATCGTACACAGACCACGAGGTCGCCTGGAGGAAGTCGGACTGGGTGTCGTAGCGGAGGACCTCGCCATCGTAGCCGTTGCCGTTTCCCACTGAATCGAGGGGTACGAGGTAGAGATATCGGCCATCGAACGCGGCGCCGGCGAATCCATCCGGATCTGTGCCGACGCCGTGATCGCCCGGGTCGAAGACCGACCAGGCCTGAGGTGCGGCGAACTCCCCAGTTGTGTCGAGGCGGAGGACTGTCCCATGGGCGCTCAGTGATCCGTCCTGCTTCACATTCGGGACGAAGTATACGTACCGGCCATCGAACACGGCGCGGAGGTACCCGGTTGGGATGACGACGACCCCTGCCTGTCGCGGGCTATACACGGACCACGATGACCGCGCTTCAAAATCACCCTGCGTGTCATACCGAGGGATTTCACCGAGCGTACTGGCACCGGGCACGAAGTAGACATAACGACCGTCGAACACGGTCCCGGAAAACCCGCGCGTATTCTGGCCAACACCGTTCGTGGGCAGGTCGTATGTGCTCCATGCCTCGGGCGTGCCGAAGTCGGCCTGCGTGTCAAAACGCAAGACCTCACCGCTGTAGTTGGAGCCGTTGAAGTACGGGGCGAGATAGACGTAACGACCGTCGAATGCACCACCCGCGTATCCATCCGGATCCGTGCCGACGCCATGAGCACCCGGATCGTAGGCCGACCACGAGGCGAGATCCGTGAACCCGCGCCCCTCGACTGCCACGTCGCACTCGTCGGGGACGCCGTTGCCATTGCAGTCCGCGCTCGTCCCGTCGGCGACATCGAGCGGGTCGGCGACGCCGTTGCGGTTGCAGTCGTCCCCGACGTAGATGTCGACCGTCGCGATCTCTGAGTCGAGCTCTCCATCGCGAACGCGGAAGGTCAGCCGATCGGCACCGGCAAAGCAGCCATCCGGGACGTAGGTCAGCTCCGGTGGCATCCCCGTCAGCTCGCCATGGATCGGCGGATCGATCACCTCATAGGTGAGCGGGTCGCCGTCCGGGTCCTCGCCATGCAGTGTGATGGTCCCGCTTGTCGACCAGAACGGTGGCAAGAAGGGGATCGCACGGAGTATGCCGAACGCCTGCCCGATTGCGGTCGGCCTGCGGTTCTCTGGCGCGACGTTGATCGAGAAAGTCTGCTCGGCACTGAGGCCACCGGGATCGGTGACCCGCACGGTGACCTTATGCTCGCCCGTCTGGCCCGGTACCGGCGTCCACTCGAACAGGCCGGTCGTGGAATCAATGGATAGACCCTCGATGACCGTGGGCGAGACGATCTCTTGGGCGCCGGTCACGGAATCGATGCGCAGCACGCCGCCGCTGCCGAACGCCCGGAAGTCGGCGACCAGGATGTCGCCGGAGCCGGCCGCCGCGAGGCCGGTTGGGAGGGCCAGCTTGCCGTTCTCGCTGATCAACCCCTGCGCCTGGGTGTCGGGGTTGACGCCGAAGACGACGGTCCCGAAGCGGAAGGAAAAGGCCGACACGACGAGCTGGTCGGGCGCAACGCTGGCGATGCCGGTCGCCGTGCGGGCGTAGAAGTTGCCGCCGGAGGTGATCTTGGTCTGCGCGCCCGTGACCGGATCGACCTCGATGACGCCGCCACCGATATCCGTGGGGTGGGTGCTGTAGGCGTGGCGGTCGAGCACGAAGAGTCGCCCGTTCGCGTCGATGGCAATACCGTCGGGATGGACGAAATCGCCGCCTGCGGACACCTTGGCCTGCTCCCCGGTGACCGCATCGACGCGGATGACGCCGCCCGGTCCGCCGAAGGCGTCCGCATCGGATACGTAGAGCGTCCCGTCGCCGGCGATCGCGATGCCGGTGGGCAGGGCGAAGTTGCCGCCCGAGGTGACGACGGTCTGCACACCGGTCGCCGGGTCGATGCGGATGATCGCGCCGGCACCGTCTAACGCGAAGGGATCGACGACGAGGAGGTTACCACTGCCATCTACGGCGATCGCCGTTGGACCCACCAGGTCTCCGCCCGACGCCACGACCGTCTGGGCGCCGGAGATGGGATCCACGCGGAAGACACCACCCCGGCCCGCGAAGGTCCGATCGTCCACCACATAGATATTGCCCAGGGCGTCGGCGGCGATGCCCTGCAGGCCCTGGAAATCACCGTTCGTGAGCGCGTAGGTCAGCGTGTCACCCTCGGGATCGGTTGCAACCACGTCGTAGGCGTAGGGAACACCCACCTGGGCAGTCGTGACCGGTTCCGACGTGATGACGGGCGGCTCGTTCGGCGGCGCCGCCACCTCGAGGGTGAAGGTCTGCACATCCTCGCCGCCGCGGCCGTCGTTGGCCTCGACGGAGGCGAAATAGCGGCCGGCCTGCATCCGATCCGGCGTCCACTCGATCAGCCCGGTGGCGGGATCGAACGTCATGCCCTCGGGCAGGCCGCGCGGCTCCTTGCACTTGCCCAGGCTGCCGGCCTGGTAGATTGCGCGGATCTCCGCGTCGGAGAAGGCGCGACGGTGGATCTCCACCTCGTCGATCAGGCCACCGAAGACGTTGTATGGCTGGACCGGCGGATTGAAGGCTGTATCGAAGATGCCGCCGATTGAGAGCGGCCCGCCGTTGGTCAAGGGCCAATCCGTCACCGGCCCTGAAGCGTCCAATTCGCCATTGATGTACAAACTGGCCGCTGCCCCCGTTCGGACGGCAGCTACGTGAACCCAGGCGTTGAGCGGAATGATCTGCAGTGACTCAAGGTGGAAATTTACATTGGTGTTCCCCATCCGAAGACCGAGCGTCCGTCTATCGCGCGAGACGAAGAATCGGTAGAAGGTTTTCGCGGGATCCGTACGCAATTGTTGATGATCCCCCGTAATGACGATCTCGTCGTCATAGCCTGGTGTCGGGTTCTGGAGGTTGATCCAGGCGTCGATCGTGAAGTCCTGGTTCTCCCCGAAGTGGAAGATTGGGTCGTAGGGGACGTAGACATGGTCGTCGACCCCGTCGAGCGTGAATGCCTTACCGACCATGCCCGGTCCATAACCGGCGCCGAGCCGCTCCTCGCCGTCGTTGCCATTCGCGATGTCCAGTGCAGCTCCGTCTCCCGTCCACCACCCGGCGAAGTCGGGCGGCGGCGGCACGCAGTCCTGCGCCACGATCAGTGAGTACGTGAGGGGATCGTCGTCGGGATCGATCGCCTCCACGTCGTAGAGATAGGGCTCGCCCGTCGTCGCGTCCGTCACCGCGTCCGAGGTGATGACCGGCGGGTGATTGACCAGCACGCCGACCGTGAAGTCCTGAGCATCGGCGCCGCCGTTCCCGTCGCTCACTGCCACGCTGACCGTGTGGTCACCCACTTGAGCGTTGGCCGGCGTCCACTGGATGAGGCCGGTTGCCGGGTCGATGGTCATGCCCGCTGGAGCGGTGAGGAGCGAGTACGTCAGGACGTCCCCATCGGGATCGATCGCCGCGACGTCGTAGCCGTAGGGCTCGTTGACCGTGCTCGCGGTCACCGGTGCGGAGACGATCGTCGGCGGCAGGTTGCCGCCCGGTACGGCGAGATCGAAGGTCTGACGGTCCGAGCCGCCGTGACCATCTTCGACTATCACGGTGACGGTGTGGGTGCCGAGGTCCGTGTCCGTGGCGGTCCAGGTGAGGAGGCCGGTCGCGGGGTCGAGGGTCATCCCGGACGGGGCTTCCGTCAGGCTGAAGGTCAGGGGATCGCCCTCGGGGTCGGTGGCCTCGACGTCGTAGGTGTACGGCGCTCGGGTGCTCGCGACCGTGACGGGCGTCGAGGTGATCACCGGCGGCCCGTTGAGCGCGTGGACGGTGAGGGTGACGGTGGCGGTGTTGGAGTCGGCGCGGCCGTCGTTGGCGTGGTAGGTGAAGGTGTCCGTGCCGCTGAAGTCTGCGGTGGGGGTGTAGGTGAAGGTGCCGTCGGGGTTGAGGTTGAGGGTGCCGTGGGACGGGCCGGCCACGCGGATCGCGGTGAGGGGATCGCCGTCGGGATCGCTGTCGTTGGCCAGGATGCCGGCCATCTGTTCGGCGTTGGTGGTGGCGGTGGCGGTGTTGTTGCGCGGGTCGGGGTCGTCCTGGTCGGCGGTGACGCTCGCCTGGTTGGTGAGCACGCCCGTCTCGCCGGAATTCACGGTGGCCACCACGGTGACCGCCGCGCTGGCGAGGCCGGCGATCCCGCCCAGGTCGCAGGTGACGGTACCGGCCGCCACGGCGCAGGTGCCCTGGCTCGGCGTCGCCGAGACGAGGCTGACCTGCGGGGGGAGAAGGTCGGTGAGCGTGACGCCAGTGGCGGCCTTGTCGCACAGGTTGGCGACGGTGACCGTGTAGCGCAGCTCGTTACCGGCGACGACCGGGTCCGGCGCGTCGGTCTTGGTGACGGCGAGGTCGGTGACGTCTTCGAACAGGACTTTGGTAACAAACGCGTCTCCTGCCCCACCGTAGGATGGATCAAGGGCCGACTGCGTCGGGAAATCCGCCGAAAACGTGAAGCCCGCCATGTAGGCGTCGCCGCATCTGTCGACCTTCAGCCCGCCACGGAATCCTCCGGAGTCACTACCCGTTCCGCCCAGGTAGGTCGAAAACAGCATCGTTGAACCGGTTGGGTCGAGCCTTGTCAGAAACACATCGCCCGCCCCGCCCTCCGGAAATGATCCCCCGGCAAAGCTCGCCTGGAGCGGGTCGCGAAGGGGGAAGTCGGGGGAATCCGTGCCGCCGAGGATGAAGATGTTGCCGATCGGATCGATGTTGATCGCGTAACCGGCGTCATCGCCACGACCCCCGAGGTAGGTCGAGAACAGTAGCGCCGGGATCGCGACATCGATCTTGGCCACAAACGCGTCGCCACGACGCGTCGTCCCCGAGCCTGCGCCGCCGAAGGTTGCTTGAAAGGCGTTTTGAAGAGGGAAGTCTTGGGACGCGCTGATGCCCGTCACATAAACGTGACTCTCGGCATCGAGGGCGATATCAAAGCCCACGTCGTCGCTGGCCCCGCCGAGATAGGTTGCGAAGACAAACCGCGTTCCTTCCGGGTTGAGAGCCACCACGAACGCGTCTCCGTGGATGGAGCCTCCGCCGAACGTTGCCTGCAGCGGATTGACCGTGGGGAGATCCGCCGACAGCGTCAAGCCCGTAAACTGGGCCCGGCCGGATTCGTCGACCGCAACCCCTAATGCTTGTTCGCGCCCGGAACCACCGAAGAAGGTGGCATAGAGAAGCCCCGTCCCGGTCGGATTCAGCTTCAGGATGAAGCCGTCTCCGGCGCCGCCGCCGTAGGCAGGCTGAGGCGCGCCGGGGCTCGTGGCGAGGTCGGACCCGAAGGCCTCCCCGGTCACATAGGCATTCCCGTCTGCATCGACGGCAATGCCGAGGCCTTGGTCACCCCCTACCCTGGCGGAATAGAGGAGCGTCGCGCCGTCTGCGGCAAGCTTGGCGGCAAACGCCAGGCCGCCCACGGGCGAGCGATATGCGCCGGGGGTCAGTGGAAAATCGCTCGAGTACCCCGTACCCGTGACATAGGCGTGACCCTCTTGGTCCACCGCGACGGCGTTCAGATTGTCGCTACTGGTAGTGCCGCCGAGGTATGTCGCATAGAGGAGGGTGGAGCCATCCGGGGACAGTTTCGCCACAAAACCATCAAAGAACTCGCTGAAGCGATTGCCACCCGGCTTGGTAGCCTGAAACGCGCCCGAAGTCGTGGGAAAATCGAGCGATGCCGTGTTCCCGGCAACGTAGGCATTGCCCTGGGAATCCACCGCGACGAACTGCGCGTAGTCGTATTCACTGCCGCCCACGAACGTCGAATATGCCAGCACTGGGTCTATGACCAACGGTGTGTCGCGATCGTATTCATCCACCTCGAAGCCGACGTGCGCAACCTGAACGGCGGGGTCGGCCGGTGGACTGGACGCGGCGTGGGGATCGCCCGCGATCGTGGTCTCCTCAGTCAGATCATCGGTGGGCGGAGCCCACCCTACGGTCTCGGGGGACAGGAGGACGTAGCGGCCGGCGAGGGGCCGGCGCTCACCGGCGATCTCCTGGTAGACGACCGGCCTGTGCTGGCGGATCTCGCCGTGCGGGGTGGAGAGGATGAGGTTGCCGTCCGCGTCGAGGGAGACCTGCTGGGCGCCGTCGATGGCCAGGCGGATGGCGGCCGGGTCGGCGCCCGGGGCGACGACGAAGTCGTACTCGAGCCGGTGCTGGTTGCCGTAGTAGACGAGGTCGATGCCGGGGTAGACCTCGTCGAAGGCGACCCTGGCGTAGGTCGGGACATCGGTGCGCCACTGGCTCGGGTCGTTGCCGAGGAAGTAGTGGCTCTTGCCGGGCAGGGGATCGCGGCCGGTCACCACCGGCTGCGGGTTGGCCCCGACGAGCCGGATCCGCAGGACCTGGCCGGCGGGGGCGGGATCGCCCGGGGTGTCCGGGGCGGGTGTGGTTGCCGCGGCCTTCAGGCTGAGCACCGCCTCGCCGGCGGTGAGGAAGAGGGTATAGCCCGGGCCGCGGGAGAGGTACTGCACCGCCGCGTCGGTCTGGCCCTGGTTCGCCTCGAAGGCCAGGGGCAGGGCGCCGTAGTCCCGCGCCGCCCGCCGGCGGGCGGCCGGCTCGGCGGCCGCGACCGCCGTGGCCGGGCTGGTGGCCGGCGGCAATCCGGCGATGATGAGCTGCTCCCCTTGCTGCACCTCGTAGGCGTCGTCCACCGCCACCGGCGGCCGGTTGGGCACGGTCACGGTGATGGCAAAGTCCTGGGTCGCGGAGAGCCCCCCCGCGTCTTGGACCCGCACGGTGACCGGCGGGGCCCCGGCCTGAGCCACGGCGGGGGTCCACTGGAGGAGACCGGTCACGGAGTCGATGGTCATCCCGGTGGGGGCCGTGGCGAGGGAGAAGGTGAGGACGTCTCCCGGGTCCGGATCGGTGGCCTCGACGTCGTAGAGGTAGATCCGGCCGGCGGTGGCGGAGGTGATGGGCAGCGAGGTGATGGCCGGCGGCCGGTTGATGGGCGCCACCACCGGTACCTCGACCGTGTAGCTCTGGGTCGCGAAGGCCCCCGCCGCATCGTGCACCCGCACCGAGACGGGGCTTGCGCCGCCCTGGTCGTTTGCCGGGGTCCACTCGATGAGGCCCGAGGCGGGATCGATCCCCATACCGCCCGGCGCCGCGTCGAGGGCGTAGGTGAGGACGTCGCCGGGGTCGGGGTCGGTGGCTTCCACGTCGTAGAGGTAGGGCGAGGCTGGGGTGGCGGCCGTCACCGGGGTGGAGGTGATCGCCGGGCCGCGGTTGGGCAGGGTGACGGTGATGGCGAAGGTCTGGGTGTCGAAGGCGCCCGCGGCATCGGTGACGCGCACGGTTACTTGCTGGGTCCCGGCCTGCTCCGCGGTTGGCGTCCAAAGGATGAGGCCGCCGGCCGGCTCGATCGTCATGCCCAGCGGCGCGGCGGCGAGGGAGTAGGTCAGGACGTCGCCGGGGTCCGGGTCCGTGGCCTCGACGTCGTACTGGTAGAGGGTGCCGGCGATCGCTTCCCCGCCCGGCGTGGAGGTGATGACGGGGGGATGGTTCAGCGGGGCGACGTCGACGGTGGCCGTGTCGGGCGTGCCGAACAGGAGCCCATCGCCGACGATGAGCTGCGCCACGTAGAGCCCCGCCAGGTCGGGGATGAACGAGGCCAGCTCGCGATCGGCGTCGGTGAGGCCGGCGGTGCTGCCGGGCGGCTGGAAGGAGAACGACCAGGCGTAGAACAGGGGATCGAGGTCGACGTCGAAGGAGCCGGAGCCATCGAGGGTCACGGTGTCGCCCACGGTGGCGGTCTGGTCGGGGCCGGCGTCGGCGACGGGGCGGGAGTTCTCCGTGGAGATGAACACCGTGTCCGGTGCGCTGCCCACGGTGCCGTCGTCGACGACCAATTCCGCGGAGTAGGTGCCGGGGAGGTCCACGGCGAAGGTGGGCATCACCGCGGTGGGGTCCGAGAGGGTGGCGCTGCTCCCCGCGGGCGGCGTGAGCCGCCAGGCGAAGGTGAGCGGATTCCCATCCGCGTCGTGGGAGGTGCTGCCATCGAGGCTCACCGTATCGCCGACCAAGACGGTCTGGTCGGGGCCGGCGCCGGCCACCGGCGGCGAGTTCTCGGTGGTGATGGTGACCGTATCGGGGGCGCTGTCGACGGTGCCGTCGTTGACGACCAGCTCCGCGGAGTAGCTGCCGGGAAGGTCGACGTCGAAGGTCGGCATGACCGCAGCGGGGTCCGAGAGGGTCGCGCTGCTCCCCGCAGGAGGCGTGAGCAGCCAATCGAAGGTAAGCAGGTCGCCGTCCATGTCGGACGAGTCGCTGCCGTCCAGGGTCACCGTGGCGCCGATCGGGACCGTCTGGTCGGGGCCGGCGCTGGCGACCGGTGCGCTGTTCACGGCGACAACGGTCACGGTGTCGGGCGCGCTGCTCTCCAGCCCATCGTCGACCGCCAGCTCCAGGACGTAGCTCCCGAGGGCATCGACCACGAAGGTGGGGTTAACGGCGGTGGGGTCATCGAGGGTCACCTGGCTCCCGGGCGGCCGTTCGACGAACGACCACTCGTAGGTGAGCGGGTCACCATCCGCGTCGCTGGAGCCGGTGCCGTCGAGGGTGATCAGGTCGCCGATGGCAACGACCTGGTCGGGACCCGCGTCGGCTACGGGTGGCGTGTTGTGCGGGCTCCCGGCGATCGAGATGATGAGAAACGAACCCGGCTTGCTGCGCAGCTCGACGCGGATCTCGTTCTCCTCCGCCAAGGCGACGCCGACGGTGAGGAGCGGGACCTGTTTCTTGAAGTCGTCCGGCGCGAAGAGCTGCCGGCCGTTGAAGAAGATGACGGCGCTGGTGCCGCGGGTGGCCGGCGAATCGCCGTTCTGGACGGCGAGGGTGTAGTCGCCGTCGGGGATCGCCACGGTGAAGGTGTCGATCTCCACCCGCGGCTTGCCCGTGTCGCGGGTGTAGACACGGGGGCCGAAGACCGTGACCTCGCTGGCCTGGTTCGGCAGCGGCTCCAGAAGCACCGCGGCGAGCAGCACGACGATGAGCGACGCCGCCCACTTCACATAACGCTTTCGAGCCACCTCTTCACCCCTCCCGACGATCCGCCACCGTGGTCCTCCACCGCGCCACACCGGAGATCCCTCTCCTGCGCCCCGCTACCGCGTCCCCTCGGTCCCCAGCGCTCCCCGCAGCGGAATCCTTCCCGATGTGCGACCGGCCGGGAAGGATTGCTGGCTGTCAACGCTCTCCGCCGTGCGAGGTGACTTGGCGCCAAAATAACACATTATTCGCCAACCCGCTCGGTGGCACGGAAGCGGCCCACAAAACTGGCCAACGGAAATGAAATCGAGTGGCGGAACCGCCTGCGGCGTTCCGCCCTACCGTGAAGCGGCGGCGTGCGGGGGACAGTGGCTCGACCCCCTCTGCCAGGACCAATCCGCCGCCGCTCAACTCTGCTCGGTGCGTGGATGGATGGTCGAACTGGTACGCCCGATGGGATTCGAACCCATACTTGCAGAATTTTAAGTCCTGTGCCTCTACCAGTTGGGCTACGGGCGCATGTTCTTTGCTCGATACGTTGACGTTTGCGAGTGACAGTTTGGGCAGACCACTCGCAGATTCTCCCACCGGTGATCCGCAGAATCCCCGTTTATGTGGTCCAGCTCAAGCTCCAGGGTCTTGCCGTGCCACCGGTCACCGATTCCACACTCCTCGCAAACTCTCTTTTTTAGCCCCTCTTTGAAGAGGCGCACCTTTAACTTGTACGTCTGATATTGAGGATGGTGCCCGGCGAGAATCTCATCGAGAGAAATCGAAGGTCTCTTTTTCGAGATCCCTTTTCCCGGTTGGTTGGGAGCCCATACGCCTGCCTCCCTTGCGAGTCTCCGAAACGTCTTGTATTGCATCCCCAAATGAACGGATGCAGCACACATGCTGTCCGTCTCACGGATGGCGGAGCGAATCCTGGAGATCAGCTCCTTGGTCAACCGATACATGGAAGCCCAGTATAAAAATGCAGACGCAGGACCGCAATCGTCCTGTATGTTTACCTTTTTTTTTATGCCGAAGTACTGCGCCCGCGGTGGGTTACACACGCGACACCTTCCCTTTCTGCGATGTGGACTGGCGTGATAACAAACGGATCGACCGGCGCGACAAAGGGCCGATGAGGGGCGGATGATCGCCCACACGCCCGCGGCCGTCGCGCCGCAAGCCCAGCCCGTCATGCCCGACGCCCACGACCTCGCGGTCCTGATCGACTCGCACTATCCCCTGGTCTACATCGAGAGCCACGAGGAGGAGCGGGTGATCGACCTGTGCCAGCGGGTCGGGCGGCAGCTCAACCTGCCGCTGTTCACGTGGTCGGTCACCGAGGGGCTGCACCGGCGCGAGGCCGGCTACTCGCCGATGCTCTCGACTCGCGAGCCGGCCCAGGCCCTGGAGCACATCGGGGCGTCGCAACTGGAGGCGATCTACCTGCTGCGCGATTTCCACCCGTATCTCGAGGAGCCGCGCCTGGTGCGGCGCCTGCGGGAGATCGCCCTCGGTTACGAGCAGCGCCGTCGCGCCATCGTCATCGTCAGCCCGAAGCGGGTGGTGCCCGAGGAGCTTGGCGCACAGATCACCCTGTTCGACCTGTCGATGCCCGACGAGATGCGGCTGCGCCTGATCATCGAGCGGGAGATCGACGGCTACCGCCGCCGTCACAACCGGCCGGTGCGCATCGAGCCCGGCGAGGTGCAGGCCCTGGCGCGCTCCCTGACCGGGCTGAGTGAGGCCCAGGCCGAGCAGGCGTTACGTCGCGCCATCGAGGCGGACGGCGCCCTGACCCGCGCGGATCGCGAGAAGGTCCTGCTGTCCAAGAAGGAGCTCATCGAGCGCGATGGACTGCTCTCTTTCGAGTTCGACTCCGGCAGCTTCGCCGATGTCGGCGGCCTCGCTGGCCTCAAGGCGTGGCTGGAGCGGCGCAAGGACGGCTTCTCCCCCCAGGCGCGCTCCTTCGGTCTGCCGGCGCCGCGCGGCATGCTCCTGGTCGGCGTGCAGGGGTGTGGCAAGTCCCTCGCCGCTCGCGCCACCGCGGCCATGTGGGGCTTGCCCCTGCTGCGCCTCGATGCGGGGTGCCTGTACGACAAGTACATCGGGGAGTCGGAGAAGAATCTGCGCAAGGTGTTGTCCACCTCCGAGTCCATGGCGCCGGTCGTGCTGTGGATCGATGAGATCGAGAAGGCGATGGCCGGCGCCACCGGCAGCGACGGCGACGGCGGTCTGTCGCGGCGCATCCTCGGCACCTTCCTCACCTGGCTCCAGGACAAGCAGGCGCCGGTGTTTGTCGTAGCCACCGCCAACGACATCACCGCATTGCCGCCGGAGCTGCTGCGCAAGGGGCGGTTCGACGACATCTTCTTCGTCGACCTCCCGGATGCGGCGGAACGCCGACAGATCTTCACCATCCATCTGCAACGGCGCGACCGTCCCCCGGAGCGGTTCGACCTCGACGCCCTCGCCGCGGCGAGCGACGGCTTCTCCGGCGCCGAGATCGAGCAGGCGGTGGTGTCGTCGCTCTACGCCGCCTTCTCCGGCCCAGGCCGCCTCACCACCGAAATCCTCCTGGGCGAGCTGGCCGCGACCCGGCCCCTGTCGGTCACCATGGCCGAGAAGGTCGCGGCCATCCGGGCGTGGGCCGCGGAGCGCACGGTGCCGGCCAACTGACGGGCAGCTCGCCTGCGCGCCTTGTCACCGGCCGGCATCCCGGTGCCCCGCGTCTGCGGCTTGGCGCACCCTCCGGCCCGTCTCGGAATCTCCCAGAGTGGGGCAGCCTGCTGGGGGCATGGCCGTTAGCCCTTCCGCGCCACGATCTCCCAGGTGCCGGCGCCGGCCTCGGTGACGCTGAGCACGGTGTGGCCCTCCCGGTCCAGGGAGCGGGGAACGTTTTCCGCGGCGGACGCAGCGTCGACCACTACCCGGATCACCTCGCCGGGGGCCATCTTCTCGAGGGCGAGCTTGGTCTTCACGAAGGTGATCGGACAGACCACCCCGCGGATATCGAGGACGGTATGGACCTTCGTCGGATCGCCCATCACAATGGCCTTGGTTTAGCCAGCCCGGGGGTGTGTCATGAGACCTGCTAGGAAACGCAACCCTATCAACGTCGCCCGTTGTACGCAGGTGGTCGTCCACGTGATGCTCGTCGCGCTCCTCGCTGCGGGCACCGCGGGTTGCTGGGCGGCGGTGGGTGCGGGTGCCGCTGCCGGGGCCGGTGGCTACGCGGCGGCGAGGAGTGGCAAGTCGGCCGGTGAGATCGTCGACGACTCGATCCTCGTCACCCGGGTCAAGACCGAGCTGCTCAAGAGCCCCCTGGTCCGTGGCCTCAACATCGACGTCGATGTGGAGCTGGGCATCGTCTACCTCAATGGCGTCGCGACGGACCAGCGGGAGATCGAAGAGGCAATCCGCCTGAGCCGCGCGGTGCCAGGCGTGCGTCAGGTGCGCAGCAATCTGGTGTTGCGGTGAGGGAATAGCGTTTGGCTGTTAGCGTTTCGCGATTGGCTCCTGAGCCCCCATCTTCGTTGCGCTAAAAGCGAACCGCTAATAGCCAATCGCCCCTCATGTCCGATCGCTACACCGTCCGCAGCTTCCACTGGGAATGCCTCGCCGACGGGGAAACGCCGGTCTCCGTCTACCGGCGGCTGCCCGAGCGGCCGTATCGCTTCCTCCTGGAATCGGTCGAAGGGGGGGAGAACTGGGGGCGTTACTCGCTGCTCGGCGACGAGCCGGCGGTGGTGGTGGAGGGCAACCCGGGTGACTTCCGTATCGAGCATCGCGACGAGGGGCGGGAGGAGCGACTGGCCTGCTCGACGACCGAGCTGCTGGCGGAGCTGCGGCGACGCTTCGTCGCGCCGGAGGGTGGCAGTCTGCCGAGTCAATTCGACGCGTGGGTCGGGTACTTCGCCTACGATTTGATCTTCGATTTCGAGCGCATGGCGCGCCGCCTGCCGCCGCGCACCGGCGGCCAGCCGCAGCTCTCCCTCATGCTGCCGCACCGGACGGTGGTGTTCGACAATGTCGCCAACCGGGTGCGCCTGGTGGTGAACGTTGTGGCACCGGAGGGCAGCGCGCCGGCGGAGCTGGAGCGGCGCGGCGCCGAGGGCCTGGCGGGCCTGCGCGCGCTGCTGGAGCAGCCCAGCCGGACGACCGGCATCCTGTCGTTGCCGGAGATGGGCGAGTCCCTGCCGGAGCCCGTGTCCAACATGGGCCGCGAGACCTTCTGCGCCGCGGTGGAGCGGATCCGCGAGTACATCCGCGCCGGCGACATCTTCCAGACCGTCTTCTCCCAGCGCTTCACCGTCCCGGTCGACGAACTGCCGGCCGTGCTCCTCTACCGCGTGCTGCGCTCGATCAACCCGTCGCCCTACCTCTTCCTCCTGGAGCTGGATGGCCAGGCCCTGGTGGGCTCGTCGCCGGAGGTGCTGGTGAGGGTGGTGGGCGGCGAGGTGATCGTGCGGCCGATCGCGGGCACCCGGCCGCGCGGGGGCGATCGCGACGCGGACCTGCAATTCGAGCAGGACCTGCTCGCGGACCCCAAGGAGCGCGCCGAGCACCTGATGCTCGTGGACCTCGGGCGCAACGACGTGGGACGGATCAGCGAGCCGGGCTCCGTAACCGTCGACCAGTTCATGGTGATCGAGCGCTACTCCCACGTGATGCACATCGTCTCCAACGTCAGCGGCCGCCTGGCGGCGGGCTACCACGCGGTCGACGCGCTGCCGGCGTGCTTCCCGGCGGGCACGGTCTCCGGCGCGCCGAAGATCCGCGCCATGGAGATCATCGAGGAGCTGGAGCCGGACCGGCGCGGGTCGTACGCCGGTGCCGTGGGCTACATCGGCCTCGACGGGACCCTGGATACCTGCATCGCCCTGCGCACCGTGCGCCTGGCCAACGGCGTGGCGGAGATCCAGGCGGGTGCGGGCATCGTCGCCGACTCGGTGGCCGAGAGCGAGTACGAGGAGACGCGTAACAAGGCGCGCGGCATGGTCCTGGCCATCGCCCAGGCCCTGGCGATCCACCGCTCCGAGGGCCAATAGCACGCTCCGTTGCCGAATGGGTAGAGGCGGATCGCGCTCACGAGTCGCGCCTGCGGCGCGGCAGGCCCTGTGGGCCTGAGTCGCCGAAGGGATTCGGCTCCTACCGACGGGCCGGGTAGGCGTCGGCCGGGGGCGGTGGGGAAAACTCCCACCAACACCAGATGCGCCATCCTGTAGGGGCACGGCATGCCGTGCCCTACGTCGGGTCCATGAGAGGGGCGCGGCTCCTGAAGGATAGACCCATGGAGGCCGCGGGGGAGGGACGTCTCCACGCCGTCAGCCACCTCCGATCTCCTTGTGCCGGAAGCACTGCACCAGGTGATCGTTGACGATCCCGCCGGCCTGGAGGAACGCGTAGCAGATCGTCGTCCCCACGAACGAGAACCCTGCCTCCTTCAAGGCCTGGCTCACTCGGTCGGAGAGCGGCGTCGAGGCCGGTATCTCCTCCAGGCGACGCCATCGATTGCCCACCACCCGGCCGTCGGTGAACGACCAGATCCAGGCATCGAAGGCGCCGCGGTGCTCCTGTGCGGCCAGGAAGGCGCGGGCGTTCTTCACCGTGGCCTCGATCTTCGCCCGGTTGCGAATAATCGCCGGATTGCCGCGTGCCGCCTCCATCTGGTGCGCCGTCATGCGCGCCACCCGCGCGGGGTCGAAACCGAGGAAGACCGTGCGGAATGCGTCGCGCTTGTGGAGCACGGTCTTCCAGGAGAGGCCGGCCTGAAAGGCGTCGAGGACCAGGTACTCGAACCATTTCCGGTCGTCGTGCACCGGTACTCCCCACTCCTCGTCGTGGTAGCGGAGCATCGGCTCATCGTCACCCATCCACCCGCAGCGCGGCCGTTCGTCCTGGGGCATCGGTCAAATCTCCACGATCAATTCATTCGGCGCGACAATGGCGCAGAAGCATCGCCGGCTTCGTGGTCAGCCTCAACGGGTCCCCTCCTGGCAGGGATGTTCACCACGGGGCCACGGGGACCGCTCGGGGAGGGATGACGTTTGTGCCTAAAACCACCAGCGACACCATGTGTTTCTTCTAGCAGCCTGTTGATCGACGCGGCCGTGGTGGTCTGGGTCTCGTAGAATGCCCATCGAGAAGGAGGAGACGCCGAGGTCGATGGGCCGACGAACGGCCACCCAGTCGTCGCCGTGGGTGCGCCAGGAAGAGCGGCAACGATCGCCGGGGCACCGGTTCTACGAGACGCTCTACGAGCTTTCCCGGCAGGCCGACTTTGATCGGCAAGTGGAGGCGTGGTGTGCCTCCTTGTTGGCGTCCGACCATCGGCCGGGCAGTGGTTCCACCGCGCCGGGGACCGCCTTTCGCATGCACCTGATCGGCGACTTCGCGGGCATCGAGGCCTGGTCCTGCGGAGCCGGTGGGGCCATGGGACCGCGCGCGGGTGGGCCCAACGCCTGCGGCGCGCCGGGTCGACGTGGGTGCACCCTCGAATTCACCCGATGCTCCGCATCGCCCGCCGCCAACGCACCCATCCCCCATTTCGCTCGCGTCGGCGATCGCTTCCGCCTGCCGTTCCCATCAAAGTGCTCGCCGCAGCGTAAGGCCAAAAGATCCGCAGGCTGCTAGCCCGCATTTCTCACCACGGATCGTAGCGAGACCGTGCAAACGGCCGTAGATCCTGGCCGGCCCGCAAGTCCGAGCCCGCAGGCAACCTTGCCGGTTGTCGAGGACTCGGACGAGGACACGGCCAGGAGATGCGGGCGGAGGCGCGGGCGCAGCAGATTCGGGGTGAGAAATGCGGGCTCGGGACGCGTCAGATGATGCGGGGTGAATCACGGCTTCCACACCGGCGCGCAGTGGTCCATCCTGACGATCTGGATCCTGCCTGCTTGCCGGTTGGCCCCCTCGTTCTGTGCTTCATCCTCATCTGAGCCCGCGGCGCCGGCCGCGGCGCATCACCGTTCAGCCGACCCTCGGAGGTGCGGGCGCGGTGGACCGTACCGCGGTAACCGACGGCAGGGCACCCGCCGGCCGGCTGGACGAGGCCGCGGGTGCTCACAGCCCGGGCGGTCTCCAGGGACGTGCGGATAGCGCCGGCGGCTTCCCGGTATCTTCTGTTGTAACCCGCAGATGGAGTTGTTGAAGATGTCATTTCGCGAACGGGCGCGGGTGCTACACCACTATTACCTCGCCTCGTACATCGTGGTGCTGGCGCTGTGTCGCGGGTTTCTCACCGCCAAGGCCCTGGACAGTATGTGGACAGCGGCCTTTGCCGTCGTCGTCTACCTCAGCTACGGCTTCGTGTACCTCCTCCCGGCGGTCGTCCTGACCACGCTCGCCCACTGGATCGCGTCCGCGTGGAAGAGGGGTCAAGCCCTTTCCGGCTGGCCCCTCTGGATGGTGTACACCGTTGCCGTGGTGACCACGGCGGCCACCACCATCCTGCTGTACGTGGACCGTACCGTGTACCATCTCTTCGGATTTCACCTCAACGGCTTCGTGTGGAATCTTGCCACCACCCCCGGAGGGATCGAGTCGATGGGCGGGGCCGACTCCGCCTCCCTGACCTATGGTGCCATCATCTTCGGGCTCGTTGTTCTGCATGCCGTGCTGCTGTTGACGATCCACCGCTCCAATGCCAGCCGGAGAGGACAAGCCGATCGGCCCCTGCGGCCAGTCTACCGGTATGTGATCGTCCTGTTCGTCTTCATGGTGGCGGGGCAGAGCGTCGCCTATGGCATCAGCCAGCTACAGAACCGGGTGGCGGTGCTCACCACGGCCAGTGCCTTCCCGTTCTATCAGCCGCTGACGTTCCGCAAGCTGGCCCGGCGGCTCGGCTACGAGGTGGAACGAGAGCCGCACGTGAAGGTGAAGGTGAAGGTGGAGGCGGGACATCTGGCCTACCCCCTGGCACCGCTCGAGGTAGTGAAGCCCGAGCACCCGTTGAACATCGTGTGGCTGGTCGCCGAGTCGTGGGGGGTGAAGATGCTCGACCCGGAGATCATGCCCGCCACCTGGGCGTTCGCCGCCAAGGCCCACCGCTTCACCCAGCACTACAGCGGCGGCAACGGCACCCGCATGGGGATGTTCTCCATGTTCTACGGCCTCTATGGCTCGTACTGGTTTCAAGTCCTGGATGAGCGCCGGAGCCCGGTCATCATGGACGTCCTGCAGGGGCAGGATTACCAACTGAGCCTCTATACCAGTGCCAAGTTTTCCTATCCCGAGTTCGATCAGACCCTCTTCGCCCGGGTGCCTAGCGCGTCGCTCCACGATCTGGACGAAGGGGAGGGGTGGCAGCGAGATCGGCAGAACGTGACCGACATGATGGCCTTCATGAAGGCCCGCGATCCGTCCCGGCCATTCATGACATTTTTATTCTTCGAGTCCCCCCATGCGCGGTACTACTTCCCACCGGAGAGCATCGTTCGAGAGCCTTACCTGGCGGACTTCAATTACGCCACGATGGACCTGGAGCGGGACATCGAGCTGATCCACAATCGGTACATCAATTCGTGCCACCATCTGGATAGCCAGTACGCCCGGCTCTTGGCGTTCCTGGAAGACGAGGGTCTGCTGGATCACACCATCGTCATCATGACCGGCGACCATGGCGAGGAGTTTCTCGAAAAGGGCCACTGGGGCCACAACTCCGAGTTCACCGAGGAGCAGACCCGCGTGCCGCTGGTGCTGTGGATCCCGGGCACGGGCAGTAGCCAGGTGACTCGGATCACCAGCCACCTCGACATTCCGGCAACCGTCCTGCCCTTCTTCGGGGTGAAGAACCCGACGGCGGACTATAGCCTGGGTTACGACCTCCTCTCGGGCCCGCCGCGCAGCTACACCGTGGTGAGCGACTGGTCGCGGATCGGCTATGTCGATGGGGAGTATAAGGCGATCTTCCCCCTGAAGAACTCGGTCTTGATCCAGAACCAGCTCACCACCAAGAATGACCAGCCGGTGAGCGATTCCTCCGAGTTCTACGCACACCACCAGAGCATGCTCTTCGAGGTGATGAAGGAGGTAAGCCGGTTTACCAAGCGCCAGGGTTGAGGGGCGGGCGAACATTCGATCCACTTCGTTCACGGCGAAGACCCCTGCGCCTCTTGACAATGCTCCTTGATCGCCACACAGCCCATGCCACCGGTCCTCTCTCGGAACGAGCGGTGGTTTCGCAGCAAACTCATTGACCCGCAATTCCGATGGGCGTGACCAGCGACACGGGACTGCGCCGCATCGTCAAGGCGACGGGGTACTCGCTGGCCGGGCTGAAGGCGGCGTGGCGACACGAGGCCGCCTTTCGACAGGAGGCGATGTTGATGGTTCTCCTGGTGCCGGCCGGTGTGTGGCTGGGTCGCAGCGGGACGGAGCGCGCGGTGCTCATCGGCAGTGCGATGGTCGTGGTGATCACGGAACTCCTGAACTCGGCGGTGGAGGCGGTGGTCGATCGTACCGGGCTCGACCACCATCCGTTGTCGGGGCGCGCCAAGGACCTCGGGTCGGCGGCGGTCTTCGTGAGCCTCGCGAACGTCGTGCTGGTGTGGAGTCTGATCGCCTTCGCGCGATTTCGGTGAGCAATGTGGGCTAACAGTCTGTCGGACTTCGCGGTTCTCGAGCGTAAGATACGGCCATGAGCCACTTCGTGGAAGCGAACCGAGACCAGCCCTTTTTGTTGCCGCCGGATCTGCGGGAGTGGGTCCCCGAGGAT
>Ga0326597_10002757_pt1 | contig 26018 bp, 23 predicted proteins | sample RVTome_12_FD_203789 | JGI IMG/M metagenome (GOLD analysis project Ga0326597, IMG submission 203789) | Soil microbial communities from uranium-contaminated site in the Upper Colorado River Basin, Wyoming, United States - RVT100D185 | ecosystem: Environmental > Terrestrial > Soil > Contaminated >... | reverse complement strand
GTAGCGGCGCCGACGGCACTTTCGCCATACTTAAGGCGCAGGTCGTCGATGCCTTGGTATAGTTTTTCGAATGACTTTCGTTTTTCCTGGTTTAGCAGCGGCTCCTGCCAGCCGGAGTTTTGCAGCGTGCTGGCGCTCACGCCTAAAAGGCGCACGGCGCGGCCCGCAGCGACGTTTTGCCTCAACAGATCGCTGACGACCTCGAAGATCTCCTTATCGAAGCAAGTCGGTGAGGATAGCGTGCGCGAGCGCGCGATGGTCTGAAAATTGGTGTAGCGAATCTTTACCGTCAGGCAGCGGGCGTAGAGGCTTTCCTTGCGCAGCCGGCCGCCGACTTCTTCGACCAGCTCCCAGAGCACCTCTTCCATCTTATCGGTTTCCTTGAGCGCCTTGTCGAGCGTCGTTTCGTTGCCGATGGAGTGATCGTGGCGGCGCTTGGGCTCATTGTGTTCGGCCAAGTCCAGATAACGCTCGGCTAACTCCGGTTTGTTCAACAAATCGCCGATGGTTTTGATGCCGCGTTGCAACAGGGTTTTGTGGGTTTTGGGTCCGACGCCAGGAATCATTGCGACCGCCAGGGGCGCGAGAAAGTCTGCCTCCGAGCCGGACGGCACATAAACGAGCCCGTGCGGCTTCCCCAGCGTGGCGGCGATCTTGGCCGTCACGCGGCTGGTGGAGACGCCGCCGGAGGAGGGCAGGCCAAGCTCGCCCTCGATGCGCCGAATGATTTGCTCGGCCGTTTTGAGCGGCGGGCCGAAAAGGCGTTCGGTGCCGGTGAGATCCACTATCCCTTCGTCGATGGACAGGGCGCGCACCTCCGGCGAGTACTGTTCCAGAATCGCGAACACTTTGGCGGAGAATTCCCCATAGACACGACGCCGGTTGGGCAGAAAGATTCCATGAGGACAGAGTTTTTTTGCCTGAAAGCCCGGCATCGCGGAGTGGACACCGAACTTGCGCGCAGCGTAGGACGCCGAAGTGACCACGCCGCGCCCGTTGCGCCCGCCGACGATGACCGGTTTGCCTCTTAAGCTCGGGTCGAGCACCTGCTCGACGGAAGCGAAAAAGGCGTCCATGTCGATATGAAGGTACCAGCTCATGTATCACCTGGCGGCATCGTATAGCCGGCCCATTTCGGACGCAACCTAGCCGGGATTCTCTGCCGCCGGCAACTCAACTTGTCCGCGCGATCCACTCAGCCCGGATTCCGCAGTGGGAAAGTGACGCTGCGAGCGAGGGGCAAACCTTGCGCAACGAAGACAATGCTTTTCTACCCCTGAGCTCAGGACAGATCTCGCTGCTGTGCGAATTTTGTCAGAGTCATAAGGCGTTGTGCCAAGCGGCAGAAAAGACTTTGAAACAGCATCCCTGGGTGTCTTCGCCGCTCCAGGCCTGTCCTGAGCGCAGTCGAAGGGTTCGCCCCTCGCTCATGTTCAACTGCGGAATTCGGGCTCAATCGGGCCGCCGCCCGCGCAGAGCCGACAGGAAAACCGCGAGTAGAGCAAAAAAGTTTAGGGCGTAGATCGTCGTGGAAAAAGAGCCCATGAACGTTTGCGGCGCGGCGCGCCAACTCTCGGGCGCGCCGATTTCACTGCCGCTCAGCCCCGCGGCGGACAATAGACTGCTGAACAACGTCGCCGAGAGGGCGACGCCCATGGCGCCGCCGGTGCGCGCGGTGGTTGCGATCATGCCAGCGGCGCCGCCGATTTTCTCCCCGCTCACGGCGCCCAAAATCGAGCTTTGATTCGGCGCGTTGAAAAGCGCCCAGCCGACTCCCCAGATCACCAGCGGCGCCATGATTCTCAAGAGCGACGCGTCAAGGTCCAGTCGCGCCAGGAAAAATTGCGCTAGGGCGACGACCGCGCACCCCAGGGTGCAGAGCAGCCTCGACCCCAGGCGGTCCGAAAGCGAGCCGGCGATGGGCGCCATGATCATAATGACCACGGAGTCGGCGACGATGATCCAGCCGACCTGCGATGGGGAATAGCCCAAGAGGTTTTGCAGGTAAAAAGGCAGGAGAAAATTGATCGCGGACAGCGTTCCGGAGATCAAAAAGAGACTCGAAATTCCCGCGCTGAAGAGCCGGACGCGGAACATGGAAAGATCCAGAATCGGCGTTTCAGCTTTGGCCTCCGCGCGCAACAAAAAAAACAATGAAACGGCGGAAAGCGACAAGGCCGAGAGCGCCACCGGATGGCGCCAGCCGACACGCAGCAACTGATCGACTGCGTAGATGTATAAGCTGTTGGTTAGCAACAGCAGCAGCGCTCCCGCGATGTCGATGGAAGTTTTTTCGTTGGTTCGAGTCTCGGGCACGACCTTCCAGGCGAGATAAGCGCCGAAAAGGCTGAAGGGCATGTTCATGTAAAAGATCCAGCGCCAGCCGATCGTGTCGATCAAAAATCCGCCGAGCGACGGGCCAGTGAGAAAGCCGATGTGAAACGCCGTGGAAGTAAGCCCCAAGGCCCGGCCCCGTTCCTCCGGCGGAAGATTCACCGACACGATGGCTCTGCCGTTGGCCGCGATCATCGATCCGCCGATCGCCTGAATCGCCCTGAAGAAAATCAGTTGGCCGGTCGTCTGCGACAGACCGCAGAGCGCGGAAGCGGTGACGAAGATCAAAAAACCGAGACTGTAAAAGCGCCGCCGGCCAAACATATCGCCCAAGCGGCCCATGGTGATGATGAGGCCGATCAGCACCAGGTCGTAAACCAGCACGGTCCACTGGATCGTCGTGAAATCCGTGTGGAAAGTCGCCGTCAGCGTCGGAAGGGCGACCATAATCGCGCGTTGGTCCAGGCCGACGATGGTCTGGCCGATACACACGCTGAGCAGAATCAGCCGCGAGGTACGTCTTGCCTGTTCGTTAGCGGGCGTCATGAAGTTTGTTGGACACGGATGGTAGCCCGGATTATTCATACTCTAATGATGCCTTCGGGGTAAGCCCTCCGAGTCGAAGGCTCAGCCTGAGGCTGATCCGCCTCCGGCGGAAATGGTCTGTGCTCTGACACGGCCAGCAAGCTGACGGTGGCGTAGCAAAGGGCAGGGAAGGATTCCAAACTTCTGGCCAAGCATCGAAGAAGTAATTGGAGCTTTATGACCGGATGCCTTCGCCTGTCCGATCTCACCCCTCAGTCTAATCTGTGTCATTATTCTTCTTTGGCCCATGAAAAGTCCGAGCTAGGCAGCTTGCGTTACTACCCTCCTTCGCCAAGGCTACGGAGGGTACGCTTCGGCCTTCGCGATCCGAAGTCGGCTACGGCCGACGAAGGTCGGAGGGTTCCGCCCGACGAAGCATGTGGCGATGTGCCACGGCCGTCCTGCCTTCGTAGCCGAAGCTACTTCGGCGGAGTAGGTTGTGGCCGTGGATCTCCACCCAGGAGGGTTTCATGAATGTCATCGTTCGGATCGTAATCGGAGGGCTTGCCGGTTGGTTGACGGGAAAAGCGGTTGAAGTAGAGGGTCGCGTAAAAGTCGTAAGAGAAGGATATATTATCGACGCGATCTATGGGATCGCTGGCGCTATGGTTGGAGAGTATCTATTTTTTTGGATCGTCATCGGCAAAGGCAATGCGTTGAGCTAGTTTGCAACCGCCGTCCTCGGCTCAGTCATGATCGTGGGAGTAGCTCGGTGGATCGCCGCAGGATGTGCGCCCCTCTCGTCGAAGTAAAGCTCACAGCGCCAACCCGGATCTACTTGGCAACGACTCTATTAGAATCAATTTCCTGGCCTTGAAACGGATTGAGACTTCTGCCCGTTCGTCGAGTGTTTCTTCAGACGCATGTCGGTGTAGTCGTACTCCATGCAGGTGGCGCCTGCCACCGTGAATTGAAATGCTGCCAAGCCGGTTGTCGATGCCCCCGGTCACGGTCTGAGAGTATGTGAAAAAATAGCCGATCGCTATTCGACGAGCTCAGGACGAACAGCTAAGTACCTGAACTTCCATCTATGCTATCCTGTTCGCGGTGACCTGCCCGCGCCCTGGCAGGCGGGGCGTGTCGAACCATGAACGATTTTTTTCACAAACTCTGAGTGTTTCCGGTCGGCATGTTATGGTCGGTGTCATAAGAGTCGCTGTGCCCTTCGGGCGCGGCGGGCCGATACCTTCATCAGGCCGGGCTTGGCTTGACAACGGGGACCGACTGTAACTAACTAGAGACGATCAACGAGCGGAAAAGCAAACGCGCTTTACGACACCGCTCCGCGAGAAGGGAGGCCCATGGTGGATGCGGCTAAGAAAAAAACAATGCTGCGGCAGATGATATTAATCCGCGCATTCGAAGAGAAATTAGAAGAACTCTACCAACGCAAAGCGATGTTTGGCAGCACTCATTCCTACCGGGGACAGGAGGCGATCGCAGTGGGCGTCTGTTCGGCTTTGCAGGTGACGGACCTGATTGCCAGCTATCACCGCGGCACGGGCCATCTGATCGCCAAGGGCGCTGACCTATACGCGCTGCTCTGTGAGTGCATGGGGCGGGCGGACGGCTATTCAAAAGGGCGCGGCGGCAAGATGCACATGGGCGATATGGGCTTTGGTTTCATAGGCAACACCGGCACCGTCGGCGGCACGGTGCCCACGGCCACCGGCGCGGCGCTCGCCGCGAAGGTGCGGGGATCGAAGGAAGTCGTGGTCAGCTTCTTTGGCGACGGTGCCGCCAATCAGGGCGTCGTGCATGAGGCGATGAATATGGCCGGTGTCTGGAAGCTCCCGGTGATCTACGTCTGCGAGAACAATCAATACGCGATGACGGTGAGTTTGGAGAAGAGCACGGCGGTGAAGCAGTTGTCGGTGCGCGGAACAGCCTACGGCTTCGAGGGGAAAACCATCGACGGCAACGATGTGGAGACGGTTTACGAGGCGACCCAAGAGGCGGCGGCCAAAGGACGTGGCGGCGGCGGCGCGACCTTCTTGGAATGCATCACTTATCGTTGGGACGGCCACTTCGGCGGCGATCCGGGCACGGGCTACCGTTCAAAGGAAGAGGTCGAGGCTTGGAAGCAGAAATGCCCAATCAAGAAGCTAAAAGAAAAGTTGATTCAAGAAGGTCATCTGACCGAGCAGGAATTCGCGAAGATGTCGGCGGATGTCTACGCGGAGCTGGACGAAGTAGCGAAGCGCGCGGAGGCGGCGCCGCTGCCTAAGAAAGAAGTGGATTTGAGCAGCGTTTACGCAGCGACTGAGGTGGCGAATGGCTAAGCCGATGACCACGGGAGAAACTCAAGGCGCAGTCAAAGAGATGCGCGTGCAGGAGGCGCTGCGCGAGACGCTGCGCTACGAAATGGCGCGCGACCGCCGGGTCTTCGTCATGGGCGAGGATGTCGCGCTGTTCGGCGGCGCCTACGGCGTTACCCGCGGCCTGCTCCAAGAGTTCGGCGAGAGCCGCGTGCTCGACACGCCGATCTCGGAGGCGGGCATAATCGGACTCGCCGTCGGCGCGGCGATCAACGGCATGCGCCCCGTCGTGGAAATTCAGTTCTGCGATCTCTTGCCGCTGGCGATGGACCAGCTCGCCAGCCACGCGGCGCGCTACCATTATATGACCGGTGGCCGGATTAACGTGCCGATGGTCGTGCGCGCCAAGTTCGCCACCCGCGCCGGCGGCGGGCCGAGCCATTCGAGCTGCAATCACGGTGCGTTCATTCACTTTCCAGGTTTGAAAATCATCATGCCGACGACGCCGGCAGATGCAAAAGGCTTGCTGCTGTCCGCGATCCGCGATCCCAATCCCGTGCTCTGTTTCGAGAGCCACTATCTTTATGGCGTACGGGGGCCCGTCCCGGAGGGCGATTACACCGTGCCCATCGGCAAGGCTGTGGTGCGCCGCGCAGGAAAAGATCTAACGATTGTCACCTGCGGCGGTATGGTGCTCAAAGCCGACGCCGCTGCCGATCTGCTGAAGCAAAAGGGCATCGATATCGAGATCATCGATCTGCGCTCTTTGGCGCCGTTGGATAAAGAGACGATCCTCGGCTCGGTGGCAAAAACCAAACGGGCCATCGTTCTCGACGAAGGGCCGATAATCGGCGGCCTCTCGGCGGAGATTGCCGCGATGATTCAAGAGAATCTTTTTCCCGATCTCAAAGGACCCGTAGTGCGCGTCGGCGCCCAGCCGATCCCTCCGCCGCACAGCCCGCCGCTGGTCGACGCGATGATCCCCGACGTCGATCAAATAGTCGATGCGGTGATGCGATTGGCCGAGGGTGGCCGGGCGGTGTAATGCGCTTCTAGTCATCGAAAAAAGATCGTCTGGTTTTACGCACAAAGCTCGCGACGACAGGTCTTCAACCTATCATCGCGAGCTTTGCCGTGCTGAGCCGACGGTGGCTGGGTTTATTACTCAAAACATCGTCGGATGCTTATTGTGGGGGCGGCGGTGGAGCTTGGTCGAGGGCGACGAGTTCTCCCCGCGGACGGAGTCTGCGGCTGCGACCATTGAGATTAAACTTTGTCTTCACCCTGCCGTTTTCCGCCCAGGCCATTTGCGTGGCGATGTCGATGCCGGGATCGTTGCGGACCTGCGGCAACTGATCAGGCGTGAAACCATCAGGCGTGGAAATAAAGAAATCGAACGTCGGCCCGTCGGACTTGTGCCACCGTGGAGCGGTGAAAATTGCCGGGATCGACGTGGCATTGTCGTCAAAAATGAGCCCGCTCGGATTTTTAAGATTGATCGCAAAACTAATTTCCCGCATTTCTTGCGTGCCGATCAAGATTACCGGGTCTTTATGAACGACAAACCCAGCCGGTGCCAGAGTAAACATGCCGGAACCTTCGGGCAGCAACGCGCCGAATGAGTAAATCCCAAACGGCTGCGCGTTGGCGATGGCATTTCCTGCGGTCGAGGTCAGTACATCGCGGACCGCAAAATCGCCGTCGGGGTCTCGGTCAAACGAGGCGTGGCCCGTTACCGCGTCGTAAGAAGTGTTCGTCAGGTGGAAGAGGAATCCGGAGACATCCTCGCCATTGATATTTACCGTTGTGAATTCCGAGCTGACTTCGATCGCATCGGGAAAATTTCCCAAGTCTTCGCCGAAGCTCTGGGCCGAAGCCTGTCCGGTGATGGCAATGCCGAAAAGCAACGCCAGCAAAAAAACTGTCCCTAGTCGTACTTTCTTAAACATACTTCCTCCTTAATCGCTCTTAAAATTGAGTGGATCGATTCGCTGCTAAGAAAATAGTTAATGAAAATTCCTATGTGGCTAGTGCAACGCGTGTGCCGAAGGAGCGGCGGTCAATTGATGGCCTGAATGCGGACCATTGCGGACAACGCTAGTCGGAAATACACGCAAGATTGTTTCATGACGCGCGGTATTGTGCGGTGTCTCTCTCTCGCCTCGCGGCGTAAGATTCTAATCGCGATCCCGCATTTCTACTCATCGCGAAACGCTGGCTGATATCAACCAGCGGCGGGCAAATTCTCCGGTTGAAATCCCAATTTTTTTTTCCAACGCAGATTTCTCGACGCTGCTAAAGTCAGCTCTATCTCTGTAACGTTTGAAACTATAAACACTTTAGCGCTAAGTGAGCTTCGGTCGGAGCGCGCGTCAGCAGAGTGGCACAGGCGTTGCCAACTGATCGCTCGCGTACTCTGCATGCACTATCTCTACGGCATCCCCTTGGGGCGGATCTGTGATCAATTGGCAGTGTAGATTGGCAGCCTCGTCCACATGCCGCACCGCATGGCACGCCACTTTAAACCCGTGCTGCCACGTCATCACTCGCAAGGTGAGCTTCGGCTCGCAGTCCCAAGAGGGAGCTAAAACCTGCGAAGTCCTAATGAGCGTGCTTCACACCTTGAAAAAGCGCCGCCTCCAGGCCGAGCAACATCTCAAATCAGCCCTCGATCAACTGGCCGTGAACGCCAAACAGGACCCCTTCCCGCTGCTGTTTTCCCACGACACAAGCTAAACAATCCACAGCGACTCTACGCTACTACAGGCACGTCAAACTTCTACTGAATAAAATTTAGATCGGCTAGCCTTTGCCAACTTTACCTACTGCTACCGTCTGTAACTCAGGCATTACGAGCGGATAGGGATCGAGCGGAATATGCGACCGGTCCTCTTTGCAGTCGCGCGTCACGCGGTCGAGAAGCTTCTTTCCATCTTCAGGGGGATCGACGCTGACGCCGAGAGTTTGCACTTTTCCCTCGGCGTATCTTTCGGATTCGTAGACGAACGCCGTCACCTAGGCCCGCCACCAGGGTCACCAGCGGCAGCGGTAGAAAAAAACTACCGTGGCCGGAGCCTGAGCAAGTACCGCAGGAAACTCCACGGTCGCGCCGTCGATGTCTTGTAGCTTCGCAATTAGAAAGTGGTCACCGACTTTTAGCTTCGCCATGACTGCTTCGCCCGAGAGGCGGGTTTAGAACCCGCCCCACCGTCCCACTTTCGTGCACCCTTCGGCATTGCTCAGGGCATGCTTCGTGGCCTTCGTGGTGAGTTCTAAATTTCCTTACTTATGGTCATTTCGACCGAAGGGAGAAATCTTTCTTAGATCCCTCGCATTCGCTCGGGATGACGGGCTTCGCCCGTCATCTTTGCGCCTTTGCGTGAGATGTTCCGAGTTTCGGTTGCGGTCCTGCAGCGCTAGCTGCTTCGTGGTGATAAGTTAACGGTGCACAGGCGCACCCTGCGCGACTAACGGACCAGTGTCACACTCTCCCCGAATTGCCCCCGCTCTTGCAACCCAAGCCCGTGTTAGTTATCAATATTAGCTCGCGTGCCGGAGTGGTGGAATGGCAGACGCGCCGGACTCAAAATCCTAATCAAGTGCACTCACCACAACGGTTTGCGTACATATAGCGCCCGGCATACCAGATCCTGTAGCTTCCAAGTCGCAAAAATCATCTTCCGCATACAGCACACAAGCAGTTTTCACACAGAAAGAGTTTTTGAAATGCGCTATGGTTAGCGCTGTCGTTATGTCCAGTCGTGATCTATGCGGCTGAGCTAGCGTGATGTGTTTTCGGCAACAGTGCGGAACAAGGAGTAGAGTTTTCTGGCTCCGGTATCACAGGGTCTATGCACGCGAGGGAGTCGTTGCGCGGATTATTGACCAATCTTGAAAACCTCGTAAGCTTCCACCGACTCCGACAAAAACGGCTCCAAGAGGAACGAGCGTCTCGTTAGACTCGTGAAGATCGGATCAAGCCATTGATTCGTAATTAAGTCCGGCAGTGTTTCACAATGTGTTAAAACTGTAGTTAACTTATTAAAGGTCCCAGGGAAATAAAGCCATCTCGATTCCTCCTCGTTTCCCTGGATTATCCCCCTTTTTGCCGTTCATTTCACAACGCTTTTAGGAGAACTTTTTTGGACCATTATCAGCCACGGGTTACGGTCGGCACTCCGGTCAATTCCCGCCAGATCTCTCGCCAAGCTCGCGAAGCCAGTCGATGATCCAATTCCCGGCTGTTGCAACAGTGAAATAGAAGATCAGGCTAACGAGTAGGCATGTCGCGCGTATGCCAATTGGCTCGAGGAAACCCAACGTCGATTTTAAACTCAGGATCGCCAACGTGAGAGGGGTGCGGATCACCCCGCGATACGTGAGCGAGTAACCCCACGCCGTGCCGGTTGAGGGTCCCCAAGCGGTGGCACCGAATGCGCCTGGACCTTCCTGGTTTGAGAAGAGCGGCTCACCGTACCCGGCAATCAGGAAGGGCGCCATCAGGGCGGTGATCATGACCGCCCACGACAACCCGTACACCACGCTGCGCTGCCAGCGCGTCGAGTCCGGGCCCGAGAGTCGGCGCTGAAGTCGCGCGAGGCCGATGCTCCAAAGCGCCCACAGCGAGGCGTAGAAGCCGATCTCGAACGCGGCCTTGTACGGACGCAGACGAAGCTCGCGCGCCATGACCAGCGTGAGCCTATCGTGGACGACGATGCGCTTCAGCGGTCGCCCGTCCGGGACCAGCCGGGTCTTCACAAAAAACGCGCCGTGATGCCACCTGACATATCCATAGCGCCAGGTCTCTGTGCGCTTGAATTCAACTGCGGAGCTTTCGAATCGATGTCTTTCAACGCTCGGCACCCAGGCAGCGGCTCCTACTATGGAGACGATGAGCGCAGCGGCTGCACACTTGAGAACACGTCGTTTTGTCAAAAAATTATGCATGCGGTCCTGGGTCAATTTGGCATAGTGGCATAGGGATCAATTTGACCCCTTTAAGACTTCGAGGGTCTCCGGAACCCTAAGTACAGGTTCGATTCCTGTCGGGCGCGCCAGCCTAATTCATAGAGACAATCTCTCAAATTTCTAGTCGGGCTAAGCATCCACGGCTCTGATCAACCCTGCAGGGCAGCTCGGCGCATGATATGATTGTCGAACCGCTTCCTCCGCTTTCAATTCCCAACCTGGAGAGAATCGGGTCAATTCCCGTCAGATCTCTCGCCAAGCTCGCGAAGCCATTCGACGATCCACTTCCCCGCGGTGGCGACAATCGAGTAGAACACCACGCTAACGACTAGGCATGTCGTGCGTATTTCCATCGGCGGGAGGAAGCCCAACGCCGATTTCAAACTCAGGATCGCTAACAAGAGGGTGGGTTGGAGCACCCCCCGATAGGTCAAAGAGTAACCGTACGCCGAGCCCGTGGATGGGAATCCCCAAGTGGTGACGCCGAACGCGCCTGGAGCTTGCTGGTTTGAGAAGAGCGGCTCGCCGTACCCGGCAATCAGGAACGGCGCCAACTCGGCGGTGATCATGACCGCCCACGACACCCCAAGCGCCACGCTGCGCTGCCAGCGCGTCGAGTCCGGACCCGAGAGTCGGCGCCGAAGTCGCGCAAGGCCGACGCTCCAAAGCGCCCACAGCGAAGCATAGAAAGCGATCTCGAACGCGGCCTTGAACGGAACCAGACGAAGCTCGCGCGCCATGATCGGCGTGAGCGTATCGTCGGCGGCGATGGGCTTGAGCGGTCGCGCGTCGGCGGTCAGTCGGGCCTTCACAAAGAATGCGCCGTGATGCGAAATGATATACCCATATCGCGAGGTCTGCGTGCGCTCGAACTCAACGGCGAATCTTTCGAATTGATGCGTTTCAACGGTCGGCACCCAGGCAGCGGCTGCAACTATGTAGACGACGAGCCCAGCGGCTGCACACCTGAGAACACGTCGTTTTGTCAAGAAATTATGCATGGGTTCCTCGGTCACTTTCACGGGGGCAGACGCGGAGTGCAACGACACTGAAGTCGACCAGCGGACCCAATGTCCAACGACTCTGGCGCCGGTTGGTTTTGAACTTTGCAGTCAAACTCGGCTCAATGGCCAATACACCTAGAAACAAATGAAATGCGCTAGTGTTATGTGAGTTGGCGTTACAAAATGGGGTTGTTAGAGTTCTGTTTGCAGCCGTGGTCATGTTCAACTCGGAGGACTCTTGATCCATTAATTACACCTGTGAGCTGGGGTGGCAGATTGCGGCTCTTTTCGTTCAGGCGAGTAGTCCAGTTTATTTGCTCACTTTCATGTTGCCGGTCGCAAGCGGGGAATCAGCTCTTCAAATGGGTCAATTTTCCCGTTCTCATTTCTCGGCAGGTTCAGCCAACGCTCCTGACTTTCAAACGGCTCTCTTAGATCAAGCGCCTGCCTTTTTGTGTCATCCCATAGGATTTGCCAGTCACACGCAGAGCGACCGGGCTTGCCTGCAAGCCGGCGAATCCATTCTCCGCGTAAGCGGGCTCGGCTCGTCGACGGGGCGCTGTTGACCGCAGTGTAGATATCATCGACGCCCGGCACGTGGTGATTCAACACTCCGGCGCGATCCAGTGTCGCAAAGATGCCTCGTGCACCGAGTTGTCCATAACGGGTATCGATCTCGAAAAGCTCCTGCCGCAGTGTGAGGAAACGAGTGAGATCTGCGGTGCGCAGACCCTTCGCTTTGATCGACGGAGCGAGCTTTTTTACTTGATTACCGATCCGACTCTTCCTAGGGGCGACCAGTTCCGCGAGTAAGTCCGTATCGTCATCCGCTGTCCTATCGCGGGGCGCCGCATTCAGAGCGTCTAACAGCTCAGTCCATTGCGCAACACTTTCCCAGGTCAGGCCACGGCGTGCGATGCGATCCTTAAAGAGCGCGAGCTTGATCTGCCAATCCAACGTGGTTTCGAGCGCAGGGGAGCCAGCCTCCAGTAAATCGAGAACCCTGCCCCACTCACGGCAGACTTCAGCGGCCCAGGCCGGCATGAAGGAGTCTTGAACATGGGCCACTGCGAGATCGAGATAGTGGCGCTGGATAGCGATCGCCGTTAACGGCTGTCCGTCTTTACCCTGCGCTTCGGACTTGCATTCGGTATCTCTGGCAAAGAGGCGCATGGCCTCGAGGGGCGCTTGCAGTTGCACGGATTCGCCCGGGCGCAGGCCGGCCTCGACCATGGCGACAACTAGAGCGGTCACGCCGATTTTTAGCCAGATCGCCAGTTGCGAGCTCAAGCTCTCGCCGCACAGTATATGCATGCGGTTATAGCGTCGGCTCGACAGCGGTTCATTCTTGGTGTGAAAGATGCCACGGTTGTGGGTCGAGTCTTGGGAAACCACCGTGACTAGATGATTAACTCGCGGCGAGAGCGTAAACTCCAGCCCTTTTGAACCTGAGCTAAACCCGCCGGCACCGGTATAGATAATGCGCGATACCAGATGAGGCAGAATCTGCTCGGGGAGAACCGCCGGATCGACATGGTGCAGATACGATTCGTGGCAGCCCCAGGTCGTGTGTCGTTTGGTATAATCGACATTGCACTTGAAGAACAGCGCCTCTGCAATTTTATAATTTCTATATTGCAGTTCCGCCGCGAGGCGATTGAGAATTTTTTCCCCGGCCAACACGTAGCGAACCGCATCCCAAGGGGTGGTGCATTCGGGGGTGCAAAACTCGGGGTGAGGCCCGGCGTCAACATAGAAACGCGAACCGTTCTGCAGGAACATGCCCTTAGAATGCATGTCTGGCAGGTGCGGCAAGGTGCTTTTTGCCAGATGCATCAATTGGTCCACAGTCGCCTCACGATCGACGCTTTGACCCAGGGCATCCAGGGCGGTGAACGCGTACTCCGTCTCTAGACCGAAAAGTCGCTCGGCCATTACTGCCCCCCCTGCTGCCGATTGGCCGCCAAGAAATCTTCGCTATTTCCCGACAGCGCCCGGTTGATGGCGTCGTCGCCGGCGGCGAGAAATCGCTCGGCGGCTTCGCGCGTGTGGTTAAGGCTTTGACTGGGCATAGCCGGCGCCGTGGGTTGTTGGGGCTGTTCCACCTCACGGTCGTTGTTTCGTTCGCGCTGTATCATTATCGGTCCCTCCCTTCATCAGTTTAAATATTTGAGTTGATGGCCTGCGCTTTGGACAATCGCCTTGTCGCCGTCTGGTATTTCCAAGGCATCCAGGATCTCGCTCAAATTTGCGTGTTCCCGGAAGAGCTTTTCAGTTTCTGCCCGCGTGAAAGCGAGGGGATCAGCCAGGTCAATGGTCCGATTCACGGGCCAACGACTGCCACTGTCCATTTCCGAAAGGCGGATCATGTCCCAATCAACATCGTCCACTTGTTCCGGCCCGGCCTTGCGCAAGAGCATCGCGCGTGTGTAGGCACGGGTGTCGTCGGGCGGTTCTTGAGTAAAGTGCTCGATCTGTTCATGGCTCACGAGCCTTTCCACCAGGCCCGCCTTCTCGTAAGCCCAGTAGATTCCGTCCGAAAGATCCAGGCTGCTGTAAAGATGATCCAGATGCTTGATCTCCGGGGAGTCCCAGGTCAGCGCCGAGCGTTGCTGCATCGCCCGCACCAAGGTGCGTAGCTTGAGCACCCAGTCGAGGCGCGGGGCCAGCGCGGTGAAGTCGCGGGCCTTGAGCTTCACGAGCGTATCCTCCCAGAGATCGAGAATCTCTCCAGCCCGCGGAACGAAGCCGTCGCAGCCGCCATTGGCGACAAACTTTCGCGCGGATTCCAGAAACAACAGCTGCAACTCCACGGCCGTCAGTTGCGCACCTGACAACATTCTGCTTCGAGCCTGGAGAGTTGGATCGCGGCTCCAGAGGATCGTGGCGAGGAGCGGGTCGTCGAGGAGCAAATCGTGACCGACGCATTCGGCTTCGATCATCGAGAGAATGATTTGCATCACACCGACTTTAAGCAGACTGGCGACGTGGCAGAGGGTGCTATCGAAAAAAATCACATGCAGCCGCGCCATGTTTCTAGACGCAGAGTCGGCGATCGCAGCTCGCCCGCAAAGCGCCTCATTGCGGCTATTGACCACCGGACGGCAAAAGGTGGTCTCAGCACTGACCAGGGTCTCCATGAAGTCGGCGCGTTGGCTCAATTGAAAACTAACCGGCGGCCGGCCGTTTTCCGCGCCAACCTTACCCTGACCGGTGTAGACGATGCTCGACGCTTGAAACGCGGCGAGAAACAACAGCGGATGAAGCTTGCGCTGAAAGATCGCATCCCAGGCTTTGCGAGTGATGAGAAAATCGAGATGGCTGCCGTAGGAATGATCTTGACCGTCGCTGTTGTTAATCAGCACTTGATACTTTTGCCCCGCCGGCAGTTTTCCGTTTGCCGCGGTCTGAGCCCGCCGCGCGATCCGCAGCATCGCATGCCATGCGGCGACGTGATCGTAGGCGCTGATCACTTCCGGCAGGCATAGTTCTAAATGGTCCAGATCGATGTAGACACAACTGCCGTTGGTGAGCCACTTTCGGCCCCAATCCTGGGGGTTGTAGCTGGAGCCGCCGTACCCGCGGTGATTATATCGATAGGAACCGTAGCCGGCGGCGTAAGATTCCGTGCCGCGCGGCAACCCGTCGATTTCGCGGAGCAGCGCCCTCGCTGCCTCGCCACCGGTACTTCGGCCAGAGTCTATGCCAACGATAAAATTTCCCAGCTCGATGTCGGCGCCGCAAAGCTTGGGTAACCTCTTTCTCGGTGGTCCACCGAACCGATCTTGTTTGTTTTTCGCTTTCATCGGGTCTTTCATCGGCGCGGCGTTTCACGCCACACTTAAATATCGGTGCGCGCGCGCAGCGCGGCGCACCACCGGCTCGGCGCTCACCACGTCGACATCCTGCGGCAGATCGTGCAGGTAGGCGCGCGCGTTGTGAACGGTGAGCGTCGAGCCGAGGCGCTGAATGGCGTCCGACACCGCGTCTGCAATATCGTTAACGCAGAGTCCCGCCTCACCGCCGCGGACGTCTCGCAGGAATGCCGCCTGGCGCGCCGCCCGGCAGATCTGTTCGAAGAGGCGGCCGCTGGCGAGCTCCCGCGCCGTCACCACGCGGCGCTTGCCGTCGCGAAGACGCAGCACGGAAATCTCGTTGTCGGCGGCGTTGGGGCTATAGAAGCGCGTCACGGCGGACTCGATCATCTCCCTGCGCGTGTGAGTGGCAGCGTTGCCATTGGGACTGTAGGGAAGCATATCGGGAAGATGGATGCCGAAGATCGCCCTGGCAGCTTGCAAGTCGGGCCGCTTGACCTCGATCTCGACATCGGAAAGCCGTTCGAGCAAAGCCGGGTCAACCATATCTTTGCGGTTGGTTGCCGCGATGATCGCGACGTTGCCGCGATGGGCGAAGCCGTCGAGCTCGGCGAGAAACGCGGCGAGAAACTTGTCGGAGTGCTGACCGACGGCGCCGCCGCGCACCCGGCCCACGGCTTCGATCTCGTCGATGAAGAGCACGGCGAAGCCATCGACGGCCGCTTCCTTTAGCGCTTTGAAGCAACTTCTAATGTTGGCCTGCGTTTCGCCGACCCAGGGTGATTCCCACTCCGCCGGCTTGACCACTGCGAAGCGGCAGTTGACTCCGCTGAGCGCGGCGAGCTCGGATGCAGCGAAGCGCGCCATCAAAGTCTTGCCAACGCCGGACGGACCGACGAGCAAGATCGAACGGCGCCCACCGAGGCCGTAATTTTTGGCTTTGTCCGGAAAGGAAAGGATCGGGATCAAGGTGGAGATGAGGATTTCCAAGTTGGCGTCCTGTCCGCCGACCTGATCGCGCGGGATGTTCGGCACCTCGCCGAGCAGAAATTCCCGCCCTTCGGCCGAAGGAACTCTTTCCAACGCGATCCATCCGGCCCTGTCCCAGCGCACGCGGTCGCCGTTTCGAATCTCGATATCCTGCAACGGCCCGGCATCGACGACGAGTTCATCGTCGCGCTGCTTGAGAATGAGTCGGCGGTCTTCGGTATAGCGCTCGAACAGCGCGGTCTCGCCGAAACGCGGCGCGCCCCATTGCGATTTCGCCACAATGAAGTTGAGCTCCTGATTGAGAAAAACCTCGTCGCCCGGTTTGAGATCGCCGCTATCGACCTGGTCGGCGATGGCGACGACACGGCGCGAGCCGTTATAGTTGACCAGTGCGCGCGCGCCCACCGGCATTATCTCAAGGCGGAGAAAAATCGCCGGGTGCCACGGCGTGGCGAAGATTTTTTCGGCCAGCTCCTTGAATTCTTTTTGTTGCTCCTGTGCCCGGAGCAGTCCCTGGCGTTGCTGAGCGAGCTGCTGGACCATGAAACTATCCAGTTGTAAGTCAACCTCGCGCGACTGGGCACGCAGATCGCGCACATAGCGCACTTTGTCCTCCAGGCTCGGCGCATCCTCGCCGGTGGCCAGCAGTATTTCCGCAAACGGCGGCGCTTCAGTCATTCGTCGCGGCATGATTGTTGTCCTCCCCAAGACGGTTTGCTCGGCTGGCGGCGGCACGGACATAAAAGCCGCGTGAAACGATCACGCCCTGGCGCCAGCCAAATAGAGTGTGAGTGAGCTCGCCGGTGGCCACGTAACTGGCCAGCAGACCGATGTTGAAAGCGCGGCCAAAAACCGCGCGATGCAGGGCGCAATCTTCGCTGCTGAAAAACGGCCGCGAATACGTGCAGGCGGCGCGCTTTTCCGGCGGGCAGTTTTTGCAGAAATCGGGGTGCGAGTGCCACCAGCCGAGCATCACTTCGTGCTGTTTGCGCAGCTCAATCGCCGCCCGTACGGCATCCCAGGTCTCACTGGTGAAAGTGAGCTTGGTGTGCTGCGCCTGGGCGTTCCAGGCGCGAATTTGCGCCGTCACTTCGACAAATATTTCTGGAACTGAGGGGTCACGATGGAGCTTGCCGACTAGGATCCCGCCAGTCTCAAGCTCTCCAGCCGCCCTGGTTCCAACACTCACCTCGTCGAGCACATGTTGCGGGATGACGACCGGTAAGTCTCTGTCCTGCGCCAAATCCGCACCCGCGAGTTTAGATTCACTGACCAACTCTCCGAGCGACGATGTTACGAGATCGAGAGGCTGATCGATCTCTTCGACGGAGAATCCTGGGAGTGAAACTTCCTTGCCATTGCGGTTGGCAAAGGCGCAAACCCGGTACTTGAAAAACTCCCCAGCCCGCAGTTTCCCCTGTTCCACCAGGGTAGAGGAATGCGCTCGCGCGAGATCGAACAAATAGCTGGTCGGTATGTCGCGGGAAAACATAGCGCCGTCCGGCGCGGGCATGACGACGCGAAAACACCGGACATAGGGTTCGCCCAACCGCTTGTCCCAGAGGGGCTCGATGGCAGCGGGGCTGACGTTAATGACCTCGGGGAGCCGGCCCGAGCGCACACCGTCGAAGTGCGCCCACTCAATGGCCGGCTCCCAATCGACGTTGACCGGGGCCTGTCCCACGGGGCTCCCGTCTTCACGGAAGAAGTCGAGGCTAAAACGATAATCGACCTGCGCCATGGGATCAGCCTTTCTGCCGCGCTATCGGCGAGCTCCCGCGTCGATATTCGGCTGCAAGACAATTTGATCTCCTTCTTCGACGGCGCCGCCCACCGTCTCGGTGTCTTGCAAGTAGGTCCCTCTGCGCTCCGAGCGCGCGCGATAATTCACCGGTCTGCCGCTGCTATCGTTGCGCGGCAGACCCATCCGTTCCAGGAGGCCTCTGACGAGATCTCGAACCGTCGAGGTCGGCGGCACACCGCGGACGCTCACTTTTTTCTGGCCGGAGACATCGCTTGCCTGGAAGGCGATCCCCGCGCTCGCTACCGCTGTACCCATACTGATTCTCCTTTCGCGGCCCCGATTCGGGCCCTGGTTAGTTGGTTGCTCTTTCCAATCGCAGGCGCCGTTTCGCGGACACCGCGATCGACCCTCCACAGCGACAAATACTCAATTGCCAGCGCATCATCTTCCAGTAGGGCCGCGGCTTCGCGTCCAGCGAGCCGACAGCCGATCGACAATGCCGAAAGGGCGTGACAAAGCTCCTCAACCCCCGGCAATCGGTCGAACACGACTTCTAAGCGCGCCACGAAGCGACCCCCCGCCTCGACTGCGGTAGGTCGCGCCACGCGCAAGTGGCTGGAAACCGCCAAAAGGAATAGGCTAAAAGCCTTTTGGCAAGGCGGGGAAATCGATTCGCCCGCGGCGATGTCGACTTGCACATGAACCTGGCAGAAGCGCTGCTCGATGGTCGCTTGGTAGAATTCGTTGGCAGTCTCGAGATCGATCTTCATGGGGCCGGTGGATGGCTCGACAAAAGGCCAGCCGGTTTCCTGACACAGACGCGCGAGATCGCCAGTTGGTTCCGTGCCATCAACGGGCTCCTTGCCGACCGCGCGATCGAAATGACTTTGAACTCGTGACCACGCCGTTCCGATACCGATGTACGCTTGGCGAATTCGCACGTTCAGGTCCAGGTTTTCGATTAGTGGAATCTCCGCGCGTATTTGAATGCATGGCTCGCCGAAGCCCAGCGCAAACCTCGCGCCGCCGGACAGCGCGGCGTTCCACTGAAGCAGATTCCAGAGCATGCGGCGCTTTGGTGTTGTACCTTCAGCGCATGACGCTTTGAGCAGGAGCCAGTCATCGGCGATGCGCGCTCTGATCGGCGCAGTCGTCTCGTTGGCAAGATAAAATTGCCAGTGATGGTGCCCGACCTCCGCAACCGACAATGAGCATTCTTCGAAAGCGTCCCGCACAGCGGCGGGCCAACGATGGTGCCCGAAGCTCATGATTGTTTGACCTCTTCAACGATGACTCCCTCAAAAGGATCGCCGTGAGATTCCAAGGCGCTCCGTTTGAGCGGCCGCGTGTCGATGGGGAAACGGTGCTGGTTGTTGCGCGCCCACATGCACGCGTCGTGGTTCAGGGCGTCGTCTTCGCGCATCGTCACTTTGTTGTAAGTGATAATCTCAAAGCACTGATAAACAATGTCGACGAGGGAGGTTCCCGGCACCAGCTTGCCGATACAAATGACCGGCGCCTTGTCACTGATGTTGGGGTGGAACACCTCGCGCGGCCCGACCCATCGAAGTACTTCGAAGGATTCAGCGCGTCGCAGATAATCGGCCGGGAATTTAATCGCGACTTCGAAGCGTTCGGCGATCGTGATGTCGGCCCGCGCTGCACGCACCAGCCCTTTGCAGTGGAACGTGGCGAGATAGGCTTCAGGCGGCTCACCGGGAAACGGCACGAGATCCAGCAAGTCGCTGGCATCGGCCAAAGCCATGCCTTCTTCGTACTGGCGCCATAAAAATGCGTCAAAAATTTTATCCATGCTCAATTTCCCAGTTCGTAATGCGCTTGTCCTGTCGGTGACGCCACCGTAAAAATGTCGCCCGCACGAAAGCCGATGCTCGCCAGCGAACGGCCGAGTGCTTTGTGCCCAAGGCGTTTCTCATCGATATATTCAGACCGGTCGAAGGCGGCTGCGATCATCGAACCGCCGCAAGTGCAAGTTCGTTCGCGCGGCGTAAGCCGGTTTTGCAATCGCAGTAGATTTCGGGTCTTGCCGCAGTTAAGGCAGCTCAGCTTGGCCACGAAGGCCGTGCCTTCGACACCGAGTCGGGCCGATTCGCCGGGCGCGAGGAGTTCTGTTCCCAGCTCCAAAGCATCACCGACGGTGATGGCTTTCGGATGAAGGCCGAGTTCTTCGAACTTCCAGACTTCGTGGTCGAAGCGGCAGTCGGAACGGCGGCGTGTCTCGGTGACAAAGTGTCTATGGCTCAAAGCATTCACCACTATCTCGCGCCCCACCGCGGCGTATTCGATCCGGTTAGCGAGAATTTTCCCGGCTTCGATGGCCTGGAGCGATGCGGCGAGAGCACCCAGGCTCGAAGGGGCGTTGGTGGAAAAAGGGGTGCTCGTATTAGACTTTTCGCCAAGCTGACAAGGATAGGTCTGCTCCAAAGCGGCGTAGTCTTCCTCGCTCCAGCTGCACTCCATACAAGCGGTATGGGCGCCCGGCAGATAAACGTTCGCGCGCGCCAGAAAATCGTCCGCGGCGATACCCGCGTCGATGAAGGGGACCCCCAGACGCCATGCGACCTGATGGGTGTAACGGCGCGCTTCTTTCGAGTCGAGGCAAGACAGGATCAAGTCCGCGCGCAACTGACCGAGGGGAATATTTTGCACCGGGTCTTTTATTGGGTGGACGGTAAGCTCGGGGTTGATGCGGCGCAGACGCCGGGCTTGAACCCCTGCCTTGGAACGGCCCACATCTTGAGGCGTGATGTCCTGACACAGAAGGTTTTTCTGCTCGTAGACATCCAGATCGATGCAGGTGATGCGGGCGATTCCCGGCAATCGCGCAAGATGCGGCGCCAGGTGAGAGCCGATGTTGCCGCAGCCGACAAGCACAACGGTTTTTCCTATCGTGGTAGATTCAATCGTTTGCTGGCGCATCTTGCGTGTCCTTATAGACTCTCTGGCGTCCAGCGATATCCCGCATCCAGGTTCGAGAGCTGATCGCATAGCGCGCAACGTTCGCTGTAGGTCCAGCAGGGAAATTCCGCGCTCTGATGATGCCAAGCTTCACACTGGGGGCATTTGACGGCGTCGGATTGCGGCGCGATTTCCTGTTTGCAACGCGGGCAAAACACGGCTTGGCCGAGGCCAGGGAACGGCTCCGCTGACGCCAAGCACTCCGTAGAAAAGAATAGACGGTCCGCGCCGCTCAGGCGGATTTCATCGCGATCCCGCAGGACACGTATCCCCGCGACTAAGGGGACCCCATTGATAAGAATGGCCGTCTTTTCTGCCGGAGCCAAGACGAACCAATGCCCACCATCGGTGCCTTTGCGCCGGATGATTCGAGCGCTTTCAGCAGGTTTCTCAACCTCTTGTTTCTGCACGGGGTCGAGCGGATCCCCGGTGAGCGTGAAGTTGTCACCCAGAAGCGGCATTACCATCCATTCTCCAGAGATACTCTTCACCCACGTATGAGCCATGCGTGTTCTTTCACTTGAACGACTTGCTGCAGGCAATATACGACCTGATTCTGCGAGCGTAAATTTTTTCTGCAGGAATCGGTTGAATTGGGCTATTAACGGTAAACCTATGACACCAAGCGGTGCGTTTGCCGTTGAAGACGTTCCCCTTTGTTAAAATGTTTGCCGCTATGGACAACCTGAACTCTGCCGGTCTCTAATCAGCCGTCCGAGGACCCCGAGCCGTGATAACAGGACTTGTTTAAGGGCATTTCCGGGTACTAGAAAGAGCGCGAACTCCTCAAGGGATACGAGCAACTCGGTCTTCGTCCGCGCTTCTGCCACACGGCGCAGGATAAAGTCAATGGCACTCGGGGAGATGCTCAGTGAGCGCAGTTCCTCGTATGAAAGAATGCGCGCCGGCTCGAGGTCCCATTCCTGTCCTTGAAGCTGGCGTATCAGCGCCCGAATGGTGCGGTCGGCGGCGATCTTTTTGCTGAATTCCGTCATCTCCTGGTCACTTATTTTCATGAAACAGACGCGTATCTATTTGATCTCTCAAGCACGGACGTTTAGGCTGCGGAGCGAGGCTTGACGGAAATGCGGCGAGGTGATAATTCCGAGGCGCCCTTTTACGATACTCTTGTGCGCAACTTTCCATGGATAATGTTTCCATTGTGGTTCGACCATACGCTTTGGCAACCGAAAGCATCAAGGGGTTTTAGGCCCTGCACGAAGATTTCGTCTAGCGGAGAAGATGAATTTCCATGTCAAGCAAGTATGGAAATGTCTGCCTATAGCAGAAACGGGTACCATGCGAAAAAAACTTAATGACCTGGAAATCCAGGCAGCGGCGTACCTCAAAAGCCTTGCTCACACGCAAAAGGAAATTGCCACTTTCCTTGGCTTGAGTGAGTCCTCTGTCTCTCGATTGTTAAACGAGGCTCGGGCAGGCGGCTATCTGAAAGAAGCCGTGCCGGAGTTTGACAGGACAAAAATTTCAGAATCGATAATGCGGGACATTCAGGCGCGCATCGCCCCAAAAAAACTTGCAGAGGCGCTTGGCAAGTTTCAAATCAAACATGACTTGCCCTTCATTCCGGATGTTCGCATTTTTCCCGCTTCGCATGCAGGTTCGTCAAAGGAGGTCTTCGTCTTGCGGAGCAAAGACTTCGGTCGGTCGGCCGCGGGTTATGCGACCGAGCTTTTGTTGCGATCACGAGGGTGCGTCGGAGTCTCCTGGGGAACTACGATAGCGAACCTTGTAACCGGGATTAGCTTCTATTGTCGCCGCGGCGCCCGGGAGCGAAAGCCGATCATGTTTCTACCCTTGTGCGGGGAACCTTTGGGATCGACCGGTACAACCAATTGCTCGGCTTCGACTTTAGCGACTAACCTGGACGACATTCTCAATGGCGGTTCTACTCGTACGTTCTCATTGGCCGCAGTCCCGGCTCTGATTCCCAGAAGCTTCACGGCAAAAGAAGTTTCCATTATCAAAAAACTTATCGGACATGTGGAGGCGTATAAGGAGATTTTTGAACGTACGACCGCAACAACTGTTCGAGAAGAACCGTTGATCAACAAGGTTGACACTATTCTCACAAGTGTTGGCGCGGCGGAAACCACTCTCGCGTGGGGGGACGACGAGCTTGGAAGGACGGCGGGTTTTAATCGGTCTGACCTTAAGGAGTTGATTATCGGCGACATATCCGGCGTGCTGATTCCCAAAACAAATCTCAGGAAGACGGATCAGACAACTCTCATCGATATTCAGCAAAGATGGACAGGTGTCAGAGAAGATCAATTACGCGATTGTGCCAACCGAGCCAAACGCCTCAAGACACCCGGCGTCATCGTATCGACGATTGGCCGAAACAAGGCGGCAATCGTGGTTGAGTGCGTCGCGCGGGGCCTAATTAATCAACTACTGATCGATCAGGATCTGGCAGACGAACTAGTCCGCTTGCTCGGTTAGAAGCGCCGAATTTTGTTGGCGCGTGTGTCGCTGATGTTAATCTTACAGCCCCAGCGCGAGGCGCAGCCGTTTTAGCGCGCGTCGACTGACCGTCAACCATTCGGTCGATGCGGCGGTGACCACGCTGACTTGTTTCAGCTTGGAAGAAAATTCGAGATCCAAAATCTTATGGGAATTCACCACCAGTGACTTGTGAATCTCAACGAACTTGTCGGGCAGCCTGGCGAGTATCGTTCCAAGCGTTCGATACCGAGTCACGAATAGGCCCTTTGCGGTGCGAACATAAACACGCCCCGGAGAAAAGAGCTTTGACTCCCGCCACTTTGCATCGATAACAGTTCGCTGGGATACTGCTCCCGCCGTAAAGAAGTATAAAATTTCCTCAACAGGCAGCAGCGTCATACGTTCCTCGACGCCGTCATTACCCAACTTGCGCATGGCGATGCGCGAGAGAAGCCTTTTGTCGCCCTGATGAGACGGAGGCGTGGGAAAAGAGGTGTCGGTTTTTTTGGGCGTGGCCACACATTCCCCTTTGGCAAAATGGTTTCCGCTATGAACAACGTGTCCGGAGCCGGTCTCTAAATAGCCGTCCTTGGATCCGAGCCTTGATAATAAGGGCTTGGTTATCGGCATGGCCGGGTGCCCGAAAAAGCGCGAACTCCGCCGATATTTTTTGAGCTGGCGCTACGAAAGATAGCCGCAAAAACCACCGGGGCTGCCACTGCCTTGTCTCAGATCTTGACGATGTCCTTGATCACTGAAGCCCCTCCTGTTTGTGCTCTTGCTACCGCGCTCTTACAAAAGCAACGAAGATGCCATCTGTCATCGGAAAAGAATCGCGCGCGAAATGCAACAGTTACAAACGAGGAAGGGATCTGAGGTTGAGTTAGCGAGGTTGAGTTACATCATTTTGATGGTGTGGTTGTGTGGGCTTCCGGTGGTCGGAGTCGAGCCGAACGGATTAGGAGCGCTGGCTGATCAATGCCTTGGAGCACCCAGCCGTAGCGCCCGCCGAGCATGCACAGAAAGCGCGGCCGACATTCGGTGATGATTTCGCGGCAGACTTCCGAGGCATCCTGCTCGCTGGTGACTCCCCAGCGCCTGTCCTGAGCAGTGTCGAAGGGCAGGTCCACGTCGACGAGATGAATACGACGCGGGAGCAGCTGCTCGCGCAGCCGCGGGAAGACAAAGCGAACGAGATGATCTCTCTCCGCTTGCATGTCCCTGAACGTGGAAGAGATGAACACCCGAATTGTTCGCCAAGAGGCAGGCATGGTTCTTTACCTTCTATCAAAAGCGCTTCGGGCCCGCGCCGCCTGCCTGCCCCGAGCAACGTCGAAGGGCAGGTCGCGGCTTGTCCGCCGCAGCCCCGGCGAAGGTGGAAAGGTTGAGGAAATGAAGACGCGGATCTGGCGGTCAGTCATTGGATCGGAGTTTGCTGGCATAACTTAATCCGCAGGGTTTGGTGACAACCGATTTCATCGCAAAAACGTCCGCAACTGCCGTAACGCCGGTTCAGGGCGGATGGGGTCACAGGTAATCACCTGGCGGAAGCATAGCGGACGCGGCAGGGCGTGGGGATCGACGTTAGACACCAAGGTCAGGAGCGGCGTATTCCACGGATTGCGACCGCTGAGAATGTCGTTGTGAAAGGACATCCAGTCGTATTGCACCCATGGCTTCTGAAGACGGTCAAGCCGGGTTCCCACTACCACGAAGGCGCGAGCGACTTCCAGAGCTTGGTCAACGGCACTGGCAAAGTTCGTGTGATGCAGGGTTTCGTCGCTGAAGAATACCCGGCTGCCGGTACGGCGAAGGAAAGTGAAAACTTTCCGCGCCAGATTCCTGTCTTCCGAGCTGAAACTCAGGAAGATATCGTATAAGTCGGCCGCTCCGGCGGGGGCGCTGGCGGATCTCCGATCTTCCATCAGAAGGTAGCGCTTAATCACGTTGCGAGTGACCGGGCAAAGGCCGAACTTTTCTTTGATCCGCTTGTAATCCGCTAGCACGTCAGACGAGATGACCTTCCGGCGCTTGATGTCGTGAAGGTAGTCATTCACTACTCTGTCGATACTGTCGTTACTCCGGTCACGGCCGGAATAGAAAATGCGATCCGGCTTAAACTCCGTCCGCCCCGCTGCAATTGCGGCGTTGACCTTCTGCACCTCGAAAAGTCCGACGACGCGGTTAAGCAACCGTGCCCGGATGAGTTCACCGTCACACAGTATAGCCTCTGGGCCGACTTCGAGCTTGGCGACCCGATCTATTTCGATGCCGAAGTCTTCGGCGTTGATGTTGAGGAGGACATCGCCGGTCCGGGTCGGAGGCTGGTCCGCAAACTGCACTGTCACGGAGTCGTTGCCCGGCAGCCACTTCAGCGGGATAACCTTTTCTGTAAGATCCGGAAAATTGCGGCGACGGAAAACTTCTTTCCAAATGCGGCGCGCAATTGCGAAGTCGGGATGATCCGCCGGCTGGCCCTCGTCGGCCGCGAACACATAGCGGCACGCCTGGCGCGGCTCCACGACAATGAGTTCCTCACGCAACTCGCGCTCGATGGTAGCCGTGGGATCGAGCAATTCACTCAACGAATCGGCGCCGCCGTTGGCAATGTTCCATCCCGCCGGATGCATCTCCCGGTAAAACAAGCAGTAGTAATCTGTCCCGCCGATGCGGATCACCGGCAGCGTGCCGCCGTTGCCAAAGCGAAAGGGAAATTCCGGATCGTCATGCTTGTGGTAGGTTTTACGCCCTCGGAAAATTTCAAGATAGATGTCGCATTGATTGTTCAAGGGAGATTCTCTGACGGTAGATAATCACCGTTCATTTTGGGACGAAGCTTGGAGCTTCGATGCAATGATTGTAGCAGATCTTCGCG
>Ga0326597_10002756_pt1 | contig 26027 bp, 22 predicted proteins | sample RVTome_12_FD_203789 | JGI IMG/M metagenome (GOLD analysis project Ga0326597, IMG submission 203789) | Soil microbial communities from uranium-contaminated site in the Upper Colorado River Basin, Wyoming, United States - RVT100D185 | ecosystem: Environmental > Terrestrial > Soil > Contaminated >... | reverse complement strand
GCCACGACCAGGAAAGCCGGCCGCTCGAACCGCGGCAGCCAACGCTTCACGCCGAGCCCGAGTCCCAGGAAAGCCAAGACGACGAGGACCGTGACTCCGAGCGTGATGGCAAGGCCGGTCAGGCGCCTCGTCGTGAGGATATCCGCGTAGTGCGCGTTGAGGAACTTCTCGACGAGGTGCAGATAGACGGGAACGGCGACCAGAACGCCGAACATCAGGTAGCCGAGCCGGAGACGCTCGGCGAACCACCTGCCGAGGAGGCGAGTCGCAGCGAAGTAGGCCAGGAACGGCGCGACAGCGGAGATGGAGACGACGAGGAAGACCATCCCCTTGACCCGGGCCGTCGTGCCCAGGTAGAGGAGGATCCAGAAGATCGCAGCCGCTCCGGCGAAGGCCGATGCGCTCAGGATCTCCCGCCCCAGGCCGGCGGTTCCGTTCGTCGGAGATCTCATCGGAGGAGGTTCAGGCCGCATGGCGATTCGTCTCTAGCTAGGGGTCGGTGGTCGGGAGTTCAAGACGACGGGCGTGTGTGGCGGCGAAGTCCACGTAAATCTACCCTGTCGGCGCCGAAGCGGTGGCATCGACGCGACGCACCGAGGCGGGCGACGGCAAGCGGCTCCTCTGGAGACGCAGGGGCTGGCCCGCCTCCCGACAACAGCGTCAAGACGATGCAGGCTGATGGGCGGTCCCAAGGAATGAAACATCTTGTGGCGTGCCGGTCGGCCGCGCGGGAATGCTCGCGAAGCGCAACCTAACGTTCGTTCATCTCTGGATGACCGCCACGAGGCCGTTCTTGATCTTGTCCAGGAGGCATTTGGGCACCAGCTCTCCCTTGTACAGCATGGCGTCGGGGCAGCTGTCGCACAGGTCGAGGCGGCCGTCGGCCAGCACCTGCGGCGAGTCGACGATGCTGACGATCTGGTAGTGCAGCGTCTGCCGATTCCCGCGTGCAATATCGGAAGAAGAGCTTCGCCGGCTCGGGTACCCGTTCTCGGACGGTCCCTCGAAACAACTGGAATCCGGGGTGAACATGTACTTGCCCGTCGCGATTCGGTACATCTCCTGGACGGTCTCGTACTGGTCCTTGTCGATCCCCCCGACAACCTGGCCGTTCCGCAGGACCGCCACGTTCAGGAGCCAGGCGACCGTCTCGGGATGGTGGATCTTGGGGATGTACGCGCAGGGCCGAGTGCCATAACACTTCTCGATCTTCGCGCTGATCTCGGCCACCGGAACGTGCTCCCCGGTCGGTCCGCCGTAGACGTCCTTGAAAGTCGTAAACACCACGTTGCCCACGACGTCCGCGTTCCTCTGGTAGAAAGCGAACAAAACGCCGAAGTTGGCCAGGTTGGAGCGCATCGCCGGCTCGATGAACCCCAGCCGGACGTTGCCAACCTTCCTGAACATCTCGCAGTACTTCGCCTTCAGCTCGAGCAGCTCGCTCAGGGTCTTTATCCCCGGCCGGTTCTGCCAGAGGCTGGCGTGAATGATCACCTCCGCGCAGCCTGCGCTTGCCAGCCGGCGCAGTCTCTTCTCCGTCAGTTGCATGGCGTTCGTGAAGAGCCTTGGCGCGACTCCCTTGGAGTGCACGTAGGAGATGAGATCGTCGAGAAGAGGAAAGAGCAGCGGCTCGCCGCCGGCAATGGAGAGCGTCTGGATGTTCCGGATCCGGATGAGCGTGTCGGTATCCTGTTCGAGCTCGAGCAGCTTCTCGGCCGGCGAGGCCTCCTGGTTCTCGTCGAAGCCGCGATAGCAGCCGGGACAGTCGAGCTGGCACTGGGTCGTCACTTCCACCCAGGCGTTGGGATTGTCGTCCTTCGTCCAGGGGATTCGGTACATCTCCGTTACATTCATCATCACGTCCTCCGTTCAACGTCGTATGACGCACGGGGACAGACCATTAGGTAAACAACGGATGGTGTCACGATGCACGTGCTGGTGCACGGCGTCGAGCCCTCCAGGCGCGCCCGCGCCGGCCTCTTCCGTTCGATAAGTGTCACGGAATCAGTCCCATGGCGACGAAGTGCGGGTTCGCGAAGTTCGGTTTGGCGTACCCGAGCTCGTGTCCGTCGAGCATGGCCACGCGGCCTCCGGCCGCGGTGAGCACTGCGTGACCTGCGGCAGTGTCCCATTCCATGGTCCTGCCGAGGCGCGGATACAGGTCCGCTTCCCCGGCGGCGATCAGGCAGAACTTGAGCGAGGAACCCGCGTAGGCGGAAGATGCGACTCGCCGCCCGGCCAGGAAAGCAGTCAGCGCCGCGCGATCTCCGTGAGAACGGCTGGACACGACGGTCAGCCCCTCCGCCGGGGGCCGCCGGCAGGCGATGGAACGCCGCCTCCCATCCCGCTCGGCGAACGCGCCGATCCCGCGCGCACCGCCGAACAACCGCCCTACGGCGGGCGCCAGCACGACCCCGAGGATGGGCTCGCCGTCCTCGACCAGCGCGATGTTCACCGTGAATTCGCCGGTGCGGTCGATGAACTCCCGGGTGCCGTCAAGCGGGTCGGCGAGCCAGAACCGTCCGTCGATGTGGGGTACGCGGCCCCTGGAATGGGCCTCCTCGGACACCACCGGAACGTGCGGGGTGAGCGCGGCAAGCCCGGTGAGGATTTGCGACTCGGCCCGCTCATCGGCCTCGGTCACCGGCGATCCGTCTGCTTTTTCGCTCACCGTGAAGGCGGCGCCGTAAACCTCGAGGATCAAATCGCCCGCGCTGCGGGCGATGGCCACGACTTCTTCGAGCAATTCGCTGGTTTCCATGTGTGTGATCGAGGCTGGCGGCCTTCATGCCTGCACGGCGGGCCGCTTGACATTCTACGAATGCCCGACTTAACTCTCAAGCCCACCGTGATTCGTGATCGAGACGTATCAGGTGGGGATTGGGCGGCGGTTCCTGTCCGCCCCCGCGGCCGGGGAATCCGCAAGGAGGTTGCGTTTCACGTGAGCGCACAGCATTCAGAGGACACTGAGCCGTCGCTCGCGGAACGCGACCGAACCGCATCGTTCTCCAAGCTCTCGACCCTCAGCCACTTGCAGCGCCTGGAGGCGGAGAGCATCCACATCATGCGCGAAGTGGTCGCCGAAGCCTCGAACCCGGTGATGCTCTACTCGGTGGGCAAGGACAGCTCGGTGATGCTGCGTCTCGCCCACAAGGCGTTTTATCCGGCGAAGCCGCCGTTCCCGTTGATGCATGTCGATACGACGTGGAAGTTCCGCGAAATGTACGTGTTTCGTGACCGCATGGCCGCGGAGCTCGGCATGGAGCTGATCGTACACGTCAACCGCGACGGGCTCGCGTTGGGGATCAACCCCTTCGTGCACGGCTCGGCGATTCACACCGACGTGATGAAGACGCAGTCGCTCCGGCAAGCGTTGGACAAGTACGGGTTCGATGCCGCCTTTGGCGGCGCGCGCCGCGACGAGGAGAAGTCGCGGGCCAAGGAGCGCATCTTCTCCTTCCGCTCCACGCAGCACCGCTGGGATCCGAAGACCCAGCGCCCGGAGCTCTGGCGGCTGTACAACATGCGAAAGCACAAGGGCGAATCGTTTCGCGTCTTTCCGCTCTCCAACTGGACCGAGCTGGACGTCTGGCAGTACATCCATCTCGAGAACATCCCGGTGGTTCCCCTCTACCTCGCCAAGGAGCGCCCGGTGGTCGAGCGCGAGGGCATGCTCATACTGGTCGACGACGAGCGACTGCCGCTGCGCGACCGCGAGGCGCCGATGATGAAGATGGTCCGCTTCCGGACGCTCGGCTGTTATCCCCTGACCGGTGCCGTCGAATCCGAGGCCGACACGCTGCCGTTGATCATCCGGGAGATGCTGCTGGCCCGGACCTCCGAGCGGCAGGGCCGAGTCATCGACCACGACTCGACGGGTTCGATGGAGAAGAAGAAACAGGAGGGATATTTCTGACCGAGCCGGTCTCGAACCTCGTCGCCACCGACATCGAAGCGTACCTGAGGCTGCACGCCCGCACGGGGCTCCTTCGCTTCATCACGTGCGGAAGCGTGGATGACGGCAAGAGTACGCTCATCGGTCGGCTGCTCTACGAGTCGAAGATGGTGTCCGACGACGAGCTCGCCGCGCTCGCCGGGGAGTCCCGGAAGTTCGGCACCCAGGGCGACGACCTCGACTTCGCGCTGCTCGTCGATGGCCTCACGGCGGAACGCGAACAGGGCATCACCATCGACGTCGCCTACAGGTTCTTCTCCACCGGGCGGCGCAAGTTCATCGTCGCCGACACCCCCGGGCACGAGCAGTACACCCGCAACATGGTGACCGGCGCGTCGACGGCCGAGGCGGCAGTCCTGCTTGTCGACGCACGCAAGGGCATCCTCACGCAGACCCGCCGCCACAGCTACCTCGTGTCGCTGATCGGCATCCGACACGTGGCACTGGCGGTGAACAAGATGGACCTCGTCGGCAACTCGGAGGAGCGGTTCCGGGAGATCGAGGCCGACTACCTGGAATTCGCGCGCCAGGTCGGAGCCACCGATGTCACCTGCATTCCCGTGTCGGCCCTCAAGGGCGACAACATCGTCGACCGCAGCCCGAACACACCCTGGCATCGCGGACCGACCCTGACGGATTGGCTGGAGACGGTCGAGATCGACGAGGAACGCCTGCAGAAGCTGCCGTTTCGCTTGCCGGTCCAGTGGGTCAACCGTCCGAACCCCGACTTTCGCGGCTTCGCGGGCACGATCGCGAGCGGCACGATACGCCCGGGGGACCGGGTTCGAGTGCAGCCTTCGGGGCGGGAGAGCCGCGTGGCGCGCATCGTCGCCGCCGGAGGAGATCTCGAACAGGCGGTGACCGGGCAGTCGATCACCCTCACCCTCACGGACGAGATCGACGTGACACGTGGCGACCTCCTCGCCACCGCCGACGCGCCGGCGGAAGTTGCCAACCAGTTCGACGCCACCATCGTATGGATGGGCGAAGTGCCGATGTTGCGGGGGCGCACCTACGCGATGAAGCTCGGCGCGAAAACCGTCGCCGCAACCATCGCGCCGCTCAGGTATCGGATCAACGTCAACACCCTGGAACACCTGGCCGCGGAGCGACTCGAGTTGAACGAAATCGGGGTCTGCGAGCTGGAGCTCGACCAGCCCATCGCGTTCGATCCCTACCTCGAAAACCGCGAGACGGGCGGCTTCATCCTGATCGACCGCCTGACCAACAATACCGTGGGCGCCGGGATGTTGCGGTTCGCGCTGCATCGCGCGCACAACATCCACATGCAGCACGTGGACGTCGACAAGGCGGCGCGGGCCCAGCTCAAGGGCCAACGCCCATGCGTGGTCTGGCTCACGGGACTTTCCGGCGCGGGCAAGTCCACCATCGCCAACCTGGTGGAAAAGAGACTGCACGCCATGGGTCGCCACACCTACATCCTCGACGGCGACAACGTGCGCCATGGACTTGCCAAGGACCTCGGCTTCAACGACCAGGACCGGGTGGAGAACATCCGCCGTCTGGCCGAGGTCGCCAAGCTCATGGTCGACGCGGGCCTGATCGTCCTCACCGCGTTCATCTCGCCCTTCCGCGCCGAAAGGCGGATGGCCCGTGGCCTGCTGGCCGAGGACGAGTTCATCGAGGTGTTCGTGGACACGCCACTCAGCGTCGCCGAGCTCCGCGACACCAAGGGCCTCTACAAAAAGGCGCGGGGCGGCGAAATCAAGAACTTCACGGGCATCGATTCGCCCTATGAGGAACCGGAAGCGCCCGAGATCCGCATCGAGACGACCGCCGTAAGCGCCGCCGACGCGGCCGAGAGGATCATCGCCGAGCTCAAGCGAATGGGCATCATCGGCGGCAGCTGAGCCGCTTTCAGCACGCCGCTTCCCAATCCCACCGGCGTCGTCTACGCTTCCACGATGGCGCTTCCGACGGAGACGCCGGTGCTCGAACCCGACCGCGGCGGGATCGCCGGCCATCCCCGCGGCCTCACCACCCTGTTCTTCACCGAGATGTGGGAGCGCTTCAGCTATTACGGGATGCGCGCGCTGCTCATCCTGTTCATGGTCGCGCCGGCGGACATGGGCGGCCTGGGGATGGACGCCAGGCGCGCGGGGGCCATCTACGGCCTCTACACCTTCTCCGTTTACTTCACTTCGATCCCCGGGGGCTGGATCGCCGACCGCCTGCTCGGCCAGCGCCAGGCGGTGCTCGTCGGCGGCATCCTCATCGCGCTCGGCCACTTCAGCATGGCGCTCAACGTGCTGCCGCTGTTCTACGCCGGCCTCGTGCTGATCGTGCTCGGCACCGGCCTCTTGAAGCCGAACATCAGCTCCATCGTCGGCCAGCTCTACGAGAAGGACGATCCCCGGCGCGACGCCGGCTTCTCCATCTTCTATATGGGCATCAACCTCGGCGCGTTCATCGCGCCGCTGGTGTGCGGGTACCTCGGGCAGCGGATCGGCTGGCACTGGGGGTTCGGCGCGGCGGGGGTGGGGATGACCCTCGGCATCGTGCAGTACCTCATGGGCGGGAGCCGCCTGCGCGGCGCCGGCCTCCTGCGCGAGCGGCCGGCAAACGCGCCTACGCTCTGGGCGGGCGTCGGGCTGTCGCTGGTGGCGACCGCCGTGGCGCTGTACCTGCTGTTCGACTACAAGCTCGTCCTCGTCTTGGTCTCCGCCGCCGGGTTCTTCGTGTGGCTGGCCAGCCAGGCCGCGCCGGGCGTCGAGCGCAAGCGCGTGCTCGCGATCATGGTCCTGTTCGTGTTCGCGAGCCTTTTCTGGGCCGGCTTCGAGCAGGCGGGGTCGAGCTTGAACCTCTTCGCCGACCGCGTCACCCGCACGTCGCTTTTCGGGTGGAGCTTCCCGTCGAGCTGGTTCCAGTCCGTCCAGCCGCTCTTCATCATCCTGATGGCCCCCGTGTTCGCCGCCCTCTGGGTACGGATGGGTGCGACGGAGCCCTCCAGCCCCGCGAAGTTCGCGTACGGCCTGCTCTTCGTGAGCCTCGGCTTCCTGATCCTCGTGCCGGCGGCGAAGATGTTCGAGGCGACCGGCGTGCGGGTCAGCCCGATGTGGCTGGTGACGCTTTATTTCCTCCACACCGTCGGCGAGCTGGTCCTGAGCCCCGTCGGCCTCAGCACGGTGACCAAGCTGGCGCCGGAGCGCATGGTGGGATCGATGATGGGCGTCTGGTTCCTGTCCATCGCGCTCGGGAACCTGATCGGGGGCGAGGTGGCCGGCTACTTCGAAACCTTCCCGTTGCCGCGCCTGTTCGGGATCGTGTTCTTCACCACCGCCGCCTCGGCGGTCGTCCTCGCCCTGCTCGTCAAGCCGATCCGGCGCTTGATGAGCGGCGTCCATTGATCCACGACTAGAAGCAGGAACGCTCCGCGGGCGGGGTGAAGACCTCGTGGGTGGCGACGGCGCCGAAACCCTGGACGGTCGCGCCGCCGGGGACCCAGATGCGATCGCCCACCACCGCGGCGCCGATCCCGTGGCGAGGCGACGACATCGGAGGCAGCGATTCCCAGCGGTTCACTCGCGGGTCGTAGACCTCGACCTGCGGGAACACGCCGCTCGCGAGCGCGGCGTTGCCCTCGCCCCCCATCGCATACAGGCAGCCGCGCACGGCCGCCGCCGCGTGGCCGGACCGCCCGGTCGGCATCGGCGCCGCGGCCGACCAGGCGCCGGTGGCCGGATCAAACACCTCCATCACGGCGAGCGTGTTCGGAGGACGGCCGCCGGCGGCGTAGACCCTTCCGCCGAGCACGCCTCCGGCCACGTGATCGCGGCCGGTCGGAACGGGCGCCAGGCGCTGCCACGAGTCCGTCGCGGTGTCGTACACCTCGAACCCGCGGCCGCCGGGCGTCCCTCCGGCGACGTAGATGCGGGTGCCGATGACCGCCGCCATCGCCGCCGCGCGCGGGGTCGGCATCGGCGCGCGCACGGACCACGCGTTGGCGTCGACGTCGTACTCGAACGTGGATCCGGAGGCGGAGCCGTTCGCTCGCGCGCCCCCCAGCACGAACACGCGCGACCCGACGGCGGCGGCCGTGCAATGGTTGAGGGCTTCCGGCAGCGGGGCCAAGGGGGACCAGCGATCGGCCGCCGTGTCGTACGCATCCAGCGCGGCGGTGGTGCTCCCGTTCGCGCGGAAGCCGCCGGCCACGAAGATCCGCGCCCCGACCGCCGCGACGCACACCTCCTGCCGCGCCTCGAGCATCGGCGCGGCGGGGCTCCAGGCGCTTCCGGCCGAGGCCGGAGAACCCGGCGCCGCCGTGGGTGCGCTGTCGCCCCCGCACGCGGCCAGTGCCAGGAGCGCCGGAGCGATGGCGTGGCGCGCCGCCGTTTCAGGCCTCCCGATAGAGCCATCCCGCGACGAGCGTGGCCAGGATCGCGCCGCCCCAGAGGTCGAGCATCCACCCCAGGGGCAGCATGCGATCGGCGTTGAGCCAGGTGCTCTGCGCGAAGTTGCCGGGGAAGCCGGCGGCGAACCCGACCCAGGCCCCGACGCAGGCCGCGGTTGCGGGACCGGCGCCCGCGCTGCGGCGCACGTGGGCGTACAGCCACGCACACGCGTAGCTGAGCGCGAACAGGGTGACGATCCACGCCCCGATGAAGAAGGGGTAGCGCGGCTGGGCGAGGAACACCCCGTCCTGCTGCGCCTTCACGTAGCGCGCCTCGCCGATGAGCATCCCCATCGCCATGCTCCAGACCGTCCAGACGATGCCGCCGGCGATGGCGCCCCGCCACACACGCCCCGAGTTGATGGCCGTCATCGATCCCTCCTTTAGTGGCGGCGTCATGCCGTCCGGTCGCGGCCCGCGCTTTTCGCTCGATAAAGGGCCTTGTCCGCTTCCCGGATCACGGCCGCCGCGGTCTCGGCCGCCTCCGAAGGCGCGGTGGCCACCCCGACGCTGATCGTCACCTGCAGCGCGGCGCCCTGCGCGTGGAAGACGTGCCCGCCCACCTGGCTGCGCACCCGCTCCGCGGTCCGCATCGCTTCCTCGTGAGGGGTGTGGGGCAGGAGGACCACGAACTCCTCGCCGCCGTAGCGCCCGACGGAGTCGACGGTGCGCACGCAGTCCCGGATGACGTTCGCCACCTCGCGCAGCACCGCGTCGCCGGCGGGGTGGCCGTGCTGGTCGTTGACCTTCTTGAAATGGTCGATGTCGATCATCAGGACGCTGAACACATCCTGGTAGCGGCCCACGCGGTCGAACTCCGTCTGCACCATCTCCATGATGTGCCGGTGGTTGTAGAGGCCGGTGACGCCGTCCCGGATGGAAAGGTTGCGCACGCGGTCGAAGAGGCGGCTGTTCTCCATGACGATGTGCGACTGGTTCGCGACCTGGCCGAGGAAGGCGGCGCTCTCCGGCGTCAGCCGGGCCAGGAACTTCCCGCCCAGGGCGAGCAGCCCGACCAGCCGTTCGTTGGTCACCACCGGGAACGCCGCAAAGCCGCCCAGAGCGTGCTCCTCGGGCCCGCCGCTTTCCGCGGCGGGGGCGAACAGACGAGCCTGCACGCGGCTGAACCCCGCGCCCTTGCGCTCGCCGGCGATGGCGTCCAGCAGGCGCGCCTTGGCATCTTCGACGACCTCCGCGCTCGCGTGCCGGTGGACCATGAGCACCACGTCGAGCTCGTCCCCCTCGACGAACGCCATCGCGCCCACCGTGAAGTCCACCACCCGGGCCACCAGGCCCATGACCGACGTGAAGGTCTCGTCGAAGTGGACCAGGTTCCGCGCGACGCGTCCGATCTCCGAGAGGATCGTGGCCTCGTAGAGCTTGCGGTCCAGCAGGTCGTTCACCCGGGAAAGGATGTCGACGTTGGACCGTTGGCCGTCCGCCGTCCGCGGCCGCGCGCCCACGGGGTCCGCGCCCAGGATGTTCTTCACGAGGTCCAGGATCCGGTGCGGCTCCGAATCCTTGGTGATGTAGTAGTCCGCTCCCGTCTCCAGCCCCCAGAAGCGATCGCCCGCCTGGTCCCGGCTGGTCAGGATGACGACCGGCAGGTCCCGCGTCACGGGGTCCGTCTTCAGGAGACGGCAGGCCTGGTACCCGTTCATGCGCGGCATCATGACGTCGAGGATGATCAGCCTCACGTCCTCGAGCACGGCCTTTTCGATGGCCTCGAGGCCGTCCCGCGCGGTGATGACGTCGTACCCGGCGCCGGCGAGCATCTTCTCGATCATCCGCAGCACGAGGGCGCTGTCGTCGGCGATGAGGACCTTGGGCTTCCCCGTCGATTCAGTGGCTGCTTTGTCCAAGAGGGGCGGTATCTTAACATGCTGGTTCCGCCGCCCCGACGCGGCCGGCTGCAACTTTCGCCGCGATTCTACGTATTCAATCCAATGGGGCGGCCGCGGCCCTGACGCACCTCTGGAGGACGAATGGCGGCGAAGAAGGTCCGGATCGCAGGCGGCGTGGCGGCGCTGGTGATCCTGGGCGGGGTGGTGGCTTTCAGCGTCACCAGGGATTCCCGCAACCGCATTCCGGTCCAGACCCAGAAAGTGGGGAAGCGCGACCTGGTGTCCGTGGTCTCCGCGTCCGGCGAGGTGAAGCCCAAGCGTTTCGTCAACGTGAGCGCGAACGTGTCCGGCCGGATCACGCAGCTCCTGGTGAAGGAGGGAGACGCCGTCCGCCGCGGCCAGGTGCTGGGCCGTATCGACTCCACCCGCTTCGCCGCCGGGGAGCGGCAGTCCGCGGCCGCGGTGCAGGCCGCCGGCGCCGACGCCGAGCGCGCGGAGGCGGATCTGGAGGCCTCGCGCCTGGCCTACGAGCGCAGCCGCAAGATGCACGCCGAGAAGTTGATCTCCGACCAGGCCTTCGAGCAGGCGCAGGCCGAGCTGAAGATGAAGCAGGCGGCCTTGAACGCCCTCCGCCGCCGCGTCGCCCAGCAGGCCGCGGGGCTGGAGAGCAACCGCGACGACCTGGAGAAGACCACCGTCGTCGCGCCCATGGACGGTGTGGTCACCAACCTCCAGAAGGAGGAGGGCGAGGTCGTGATCGGCGCCCAGAGCTTCCAGCCCACCGTCATCATGACCGTCGGCGACCTCTCCTCCTTCGAGGTCGAGGTGCTCGTCGACGAGACCGACATCCGCTACATCGCCATCGGGCAGCCGGCCGAGATCCGGGTGGACGCCCTGGAGGGGATCGAGGTGAAAGGCGAGGTGACCGAGATCGGATCCTCGGCGATCCCGCGGGGCGGCGCGCAGGCGAGCCAGGCCACCAGCAACCAGGCCAAGGACTTCAAGGTCGCGGTGACGATCAAGGACCCGTCGCCCGCCCTGCGCTCGGGGCTGAACGCCACCGCCGAGATCACCACCGCCCGCAAGGCGGGTGTGCTCGCCATCCCCATCCAGGCCGTGGTGGTGCGGGGCGTGGGCAAGGACGGGAAGGTGATCGATCCCGACGCGCTGCAGGCGTCGGAGGGAGAGCCCGGAGGGGCGATCGCGGAAAAGGGCGAAGAGAAGGAAGGCGTGTTCGTCGTGAACGGCGGCCAGGTCGCGTTCCGGCCCGTGAAGACCGGCATCATCGGCGAAACCGACATCGAGGTCGTGGAGGGCCTGAAGGAAGGCGACGAGATCGTGACCGGCGCCTACAAGACGCTGCGCACGCTGAAGGACCAGGCTCGCATCAAGCCCGAGGTGAAGAAGGAGAAGAAATGAGCGCAGCCGCCCCCGCCGTCCACGGCGCGCGCGCCGTGGCCGAAGACGGGGTCCTGATCCGCGCCGAGGACCTCTGGCGCACCTACGTCATGGGCACGGAGGAGATCCACGCCCTGCGCGGGGTGACCTTCACCATCGATCCCGGCGAGTACCTCGCGATCATGGGGCCGTCGGGCTCCGGCAAGTCGACGCTCATGAACCTCATCGGGTGCCTGGACACCGCCAGCCGCGGCGCCTACACCCTGCGCGGCAAGGTGGTGTCGCAGATGAACGACGACGAGCTGGCCGAGGTGAGAAACCGCGAGATCGGCTTCGTGTTCCAGACCTTCAACCTGCTGCCGCGGGCCAGCGCGCTGCACAACGTCGAGCTGCCGATGGTCTACGCCGGCATCCCTCGGCAGGAGCGGCTGGAGCGCGCCCGGGGGGCGCTGGACATGGTCGACCTCGCCGACCGCATGCACCACAAGCCCAACGAGCTCTCCGGCGGGCAGCGCCAGCGCGTGGCCATCGCGCGGGCGCTGGTCATGGGTCCGTCCATCCTGCTCGCCGACGAGCCCACGGGGAACCTCGACAGCACCACCGGCGAGGAGATCATGCGGGTGTTCCAGAAACTGCACGGCGACGGCAACACCATCATCGTCGTCACCCACGAGCGCGACGTCGCCGAGCACGCCCACCGCGTGATCCACATCCGCGACGGGCGTGTGGAGAGCGACGAGCGGAAGTGACGCCCTTGAGCGCGTAGCCATGCCGTTCTCCGAAGCCATCGGGATCGCCGTCGCTTCGCTGCGCTCGAACAAGCTGCGCTCGTTCCTGACCGTGCTGGGGATCCTCATCGGCGTGTCCTCGGTGATCGCCGTGGTGGCCATCACCGAGGGGCTCGACCGCTACATCGCCGAGAAAGTGCTGGACCTCGGGAGCCAGAGCTTCAGCGTCCAGAAGTTCCCCGACATCATCACCAGCCGCGAGCAGTTCATCGAGATGCAGAAGCGCCGGGATCTCACCATGGGCGACCTGCAGGCCGTCCGCGAGGGCTGCGCGGCCTGCTCGGAGGTGGGCGGGCTCGTCTTCACCCGCCGCGACGCGAAGTACGGCCGCATCACCCAGAAGAACGTGCAGGTCATCGGCGTCACCGAGAACATGAGCCGCATCGGTGCGGTGCGGGAGATCACCGCCGGCCGCAACCTGGTCGGGGAAGACGTCGACAGGGGGCGCCCGGTGGCCGTGATCGGAGCCGACCTGGCGGACGCCTTCTTCCCCGGAGGCATGGAGCCCATCGGGAAGGACATCCAGATCGACAATCGTCCCCTGCGCGTGGTCGGGGTGGCGGAGCGGAAAGGCTCGGTGTTCGGCCAGAGCCAGGACAACTTCATCTGGATCCCGATCACGCTCTCCCGCAAGCTGTACGGCACGCGGCAGACACTGGTCATCCAGGCCCAATCGGCCGCCATGGGTGACTTCGACGAGGCGCAGGACCAGGCCCGCGTCATCATGCGCGCCCGCCGGCACCTCGGGTTCGCCAAGCCCGACGACTTCAGCATCGAGACCGGCGAAAGCGTGCTGGAGCTGTGGGAGAGCGCGACCCGCGGGATCTACGTGGTCACGGTGGTGGTGACGGGGATCAGCCTCATCGTGGGCGGGGTGGTGGTGATGAACATCATGCTGGTGTCGGTCACCGAGCGCATCCGCGAGATCGGCGTGCGCAAGGCCCTGGGCGCGCGGCGGCGGGACATCATGCGGCAGTTCCTCGTGGAGTCGGTGATCCTGTCCCTCTTCGGCGGCATCCTCGGCATCATCGGGGCGGCGGTGTTCTCCTACGCGCTGGCCATGCTCCTGGGCAGCATCATGTCCACGACCTTCACCGCGCCGGTGCGGCTGTGGGCGGTGCTGGCGGCGGTCTTCGTCTCCACCGCCGTGGGCCTGGTCGCCGGCCTCTATCCGGCCGGGCGCGCGGCGGCCCTCGACCCCGTGACCGCGCTCCGGAACGAATGAGCCCGCGCCCGCGGTCCGCCCGCGTCCCCGGGGTCTCCGCCGTGCGCGAAGCCGTGGCCATGGGCCTGGGCGCCCTCCGGGCGTACAAGATGCGCGCCGCGCTCACCATCCTCGGCGTGGTGATGGGGATCATGACCGTCACCGGGATGAGCTCGATCGTCGCCGGCCTCAACGCGTCGATGGCGGCGCAGATCGAGGGCTTCGGGTCCGGCGTCCTCTTCATCCGCCCCTTCGGTCCCGGCGAGAACCTCTCCGCCGAGGAAGCCCGCCGCCGCAAGGGGCTGAACGAGGTGGAGATCGCGGCCATCGCCGCGGGGTGCCCGTCGATCGCGGCGATCGCTGCCCTCGAGCTGCCGCGGGCCGAGAACATCAAGTACGGCCGCGAGAAGGTTCAGAACGCCCAGCTCATAGGGACCACCGCCGCCTACGAGGTGGTGCACGATGCGTTCCCCGAGCGCGGCCGGTTCATATCCCCGACCGACGTCAACCGCGCCTCGCGGGTGGCCGTCATCGGCACCGAGATCGCGGAGACGCTTTTTCCCCACGTCGATCCCATCGACAAGGAGATCAGCCTCGACGGCTTCCACTTCCGCGTCATCGGGGTCATGGAGCGCAAGGGCAAGTTCCTGAACTTCAACCGCGACAACCTCATCCTCATTCCCCTGGGATCGTTCGCGCGGCGCGATCCGTTCTTCAACTTCCTGGTCGCCGACGTCAAGGCGGCCTCCCCGGCGGTCATGGAGCAGGCGGTGGACGAGGTGCGCGAGGCGCTGCGCCGGCAGCGCAAGCTCAGGTTCATGGCCAAGGACAACTTCACGATCTTCACCCAGGACACCCTCACCAACCTCTACAACCAGCTCACGGGCGGGATCTACGTGGTGATGATCGCGATTTCGTCCATCGGCCTGGTGGTGGGGGGGGTGGGGGTCATGAACATCATGCTCGTCTCGGTCACGGAGAGGACGCGCGAGATCGGCGTGCGCAAGGCGCTGGGCGCGCGGCGCAAGGACATCCTGTGGCAGTTCCTGACCGAGGCCATGACCCTCACCGGGGTGGGCGGGATCCTCGGGATCGTCATCGGCGCGCTGGTGGCGTCGCTGGTGAACGCCTTTTCCCCCTTCCCGGCCGTCATCCAGCCGACCTGGGTGCTGATCGCGTTTTTCACCTCGCTGGCGGTGGGCCTGGGTTTCGGGATCTGGCCCGCGGCCAAGGCCGCGCGGCTCGATCCCATCGAGGCGCTGCGTTATGAGTGAGGTTGCGCCAGCCGCCACTGCCGCCGAAGCGGATCGCGGGTTCCTGGCCACCCTGGTCGACGTCTTCGTGGCCCCCGGCGACGCCTTCCGCGCCATCGCCGCCCGCCCGCATTTCCTGGCCCCGCTCCTCATGGCCATCGGGATCGGCCTTGTCTTCAGCGCGGTGTGGGTCACCAAGGTCGATCCCATCGAGTTCATGAAGGCGCAGATGGAGGAGTCGGGCGGCGCCGAGCGCATCCCGGTGGAGAAGCGCGCCGAGGTGCTGGAGACGCAGGCGAAGTTCTTCAAGGTATTCGTATGGGTCGGCCCCCTGGTGTTCGCGCCGCTCATGTACGCGGCGCTGGCGGGGCTGTTGCTCTTCGTCTACATCTTCTTTTATGGGGCGGAGGCGACCTTCGCGCAGTCGCTGGCCGTCGTGGCCTGGTGCTTCGCGGCCTTCGGCCTGGTCCTGAACCCGCTCATCCTGCTCGTGATGGCGCTCAAGGACGAGTGGAGCGTCGATCCGCACTCGGTGGTGCAGGCGAGCGGCGCCGCCTTGCTGGACAAGGCCGCCACGGCCCGCCCGCTCTACGTCCTGGCCGGGAGCCTCGACCTGTTCTCGTTCTGGCTGATCGCCCTGCTCTCGATCGGGTACGGTGCGGTCATCCGCAAGCCCGCGTCCACGGCGGCGTGGGCGATCGTGACCCTCTGGGCCTGCTACGTCGCGGGAAAGTGCGCCCTCGCCGCCATCTTCTGATAGGATGACGTTTCTGCCGTGGCCGTGCCGGTGCGCCCCTAGCTCAGCTGGATAGAGCAACAGACTACGAATCTGTAGGTCGGGCGTTCGAATCGCCCGGGGCGCACCAACTTACGGTCTCTCCCGGGCGGAACCGAAGTCCTTACGGTGCCGCTACTCGCTGTCCTCGGTGTTCGGGATCTCCGCGCCGTCCCGAGCCTTCGCCGGTCGCCCTTCTGGCAACAAACCGCCCGCATTGGCAACACCAGTCGGCGACGAGGTCGGTCCAAGAGCCTCGCGAGACCCTTCCGGGCCTTCGCCCACCGCCCGTATTCGTCCCACGTCATTTGGATCGAGGCGTGCCCCAACTGGTCCTTCAACCCGTTCATGTCCACCCCGCGCTCCAGCAACAGGGTGGCGTAGGTGTGCCGGAGGTCGTGGGGCGTGTGATGGTCCGGCAGTCCCGCCGCCTTGAGGACGCGCTTGAACTGCTTCTCCACGTTCCCGTGGTGGTACGGAGTCCCGGCCTCGGAGGGGAACATCAGAGGGTTGAGCTCTCCGGCCTTCAGCCCCTCCCGCCGTCGCCGTGCCGTCACCCCGACGAGCACCGCGGCCAGCTGCTCCCCGATCTCGACGGTTCGACCGTGCCCGGACTTCGGGGCCTTGGTCGAGCGGTCGAATGCGGACACGCTCCGTTCGATGCGAAGCTCCCGGCGCTTGAGGTTCACGTCCCCGAGCCGGAGGGCGAGGCGCTCGCCGAGCCGGAGCCCGGCGCGTTCGAGCGTGAAGAACCGATCCGCCAACCGCGTGTCGGCGGTCGCGGCCCACTTGTGGAACAGGTCCCTGTTCTCCTCGGTGAACGGGTGCTTGTCCTCCTGTCGCTGCCGCCGCGACCGCACCAGCCCGAGCTTCCGCCCCATGCTCCGGGCCGCGGGGGTGTCGTCGATGATGCCGTCTCCGCCCGTCGCCATCCAGACGGCATCGAAGCCGCGGGCGATCCCGGCAAGCGTCCGCCGCGTCATCGCCGCCTTCACTGCGCTCGGGGATGGACTCTTGGCCGACCATCTGGCCCGGCGTGTGAGCGACCTACTTCCGCGAGTCCAGCAAGCCGAGAGGATCGAGACCCGTTACGACAGCCGATCCAAACGGGCCCCTTGGGCGGCCTTAACCTGCTAGACTTCGCCTCGGCAAGCATGGGAAGCCCTTCCGTGGCCCAATCGGTCGGCGGCCACCCGACGCTCACCAAGGCGCCGGTCATCGAGGCGGTCTTCGAATTCCGAGCCCGCGCTAGTTCCTTTAGCCTGCTGCCTGGCGCATTGGCAGATCCACTAAAGTCGTTGAACTACCCGAAGGTCGTAGAGACCGAACTCGCGAAGTTCGGGCCGATGATGGAACTGCCAGACGTGCCGGTTGACGCGCCGTTTTTGGTGACCCATCGGTTTTCTTCAGAGGACGACAAGAGCGTAGTCCAGATTGGTCCCCGGGGGATGACCGTCAATGCTCTGGCCTACCCTGGATTCGGAGCCTTTCGCTCGACAGTGACGAAGGTCCTTGATACGTACATCGCATTGGCGCAACCCAAGACCGTGTCTCGACTTGGGCTTCGGTACATAAATCACGTCCCGTCAACGACGGGCCGCCTGTTCGGCTCCTTTGCGGTGAAGCTTGAGTGGCCGCCGCTCGCGGGCGCGACGCAAAAGTCGCTTGCTGCGCGTATGGTGCTCAGCTACTCGGAACCACCCGGCGAGCTAGGTATCGCCATCGGAGATCCCGCAGACAAAGCGTCGTTAGACTTGGACTTCTTCCTGCTCCCGGACCGACCCATGAGTCAAGAACAGGTCCTGGCATGGTTGGATCGCGCACACGACCGCGTTTACGAAGCCTTCCGCAGTATGGTCCCGTCCGAATTGTTCGCGTCTTGGAAATGACGCTTCATTGAAGGCGAGGGGCGAGCGATGACAGGTGTTCCGGTCGAGAATGCGCGTGTACTCCACACTTGGGCGGGTGTCCTTCTCGCCGGTGCGCTCTCCGTTTCCCCGAACCGCGCTGATGCTTGGACTGACCAAGGCCCAATGTTGAATGCACGCCCTCCTGTATTGAGGAATTCGTCCACCGACGCAGATTCAAACATGGCCGGACGCACCCAACGTGACTGGAAGGCGGAGCTACGAGCGCGCTACGACGCCATGCCGAACACCAATTGGTTCAGGCAATCTCACGAGAATAAGTCCATGGGCGACCCGCTCTACGTCATCTGACTCGTGGCGAGCCTCGTCCCTGACGGCCATCTAGACCAAGGCGTGGTACTAGACGGCATCCCGTGGGGGATCGAACAGCCTCCTCTTGGAATTGTCCTCACAAGTACCTGTGACCTTGAGTTGGGCAAGGCCGATTTCCTAACTCTCGCCGCTCTCAAGCCCGCGAAGGCCATCCTTCACGCCTCGAAGGAGTTTCGTGGGAAGGTGCAGGGGTTCAAAGGGAACGAATTGACGCGCCCCGCCTGGGACAGTCTCGTACAGCGCCTCAAAAACTACATCCACAACGCTGACATCGGTCGGTATTTTTTCATCGAGGCAGGAGACGCCTTAGGGCTCCAGCCGCTGTTCGCGGACTTTCAGCACCTGGTCTCGGTTCCTGTTGAGCGGGCTCCTGAATTCATGGTCCGAGCGACCCTCGCAAGCCCATACCGCGAAAAACTCATAACGCATTTCTCCGCGTATTCGTCTCGGATCGGCGTTGACCGAATAACCGATAGTGAAGCTGACGGCTTGGTTTCTTTTCTCGCAGAGCCGTATCACGGACCCGTTGCCGCCCGGTAAGTCCGAGCGATCAAGCACGCCCGTGAAATCCTCTCCAACTCCAAGGCGCGAGTAAAGGCGGCGCGCCCCGGGGTCTCCCCCCCGAGCGCGCCCGTCTGTTGGCCGGCATCGACTCGTCCGGCATCTTGACCTGGGGCTCGGTGCGGCGTAGCCTACGCGCACGTATCCTTAGAGGTTCCTAGCGCTTAGCGTTCGAAGGGATGTGAAGGTATGGCGAAGGCAGAAGCAATCTTGAAGGGTACCAAGCGAGTCGCTACCAAGATCGGAAAGATGATCGTCAGAGGAAAGGGTGGGCTAGGAAAGTCGGGCTACATCGGCCGAATCACGAACGCCAAGTAAGCCCTGGTTGGGGCGGGGATCTCCTCTAGCCGCCTACAACGAGGCCTCCGTCCGCAACGAGGCCGGTGCTTGCCCTTCGGGCCCACGATCGCCTCCGCCTACGCGCAGCATCTCTCCGGCCTTCGCTGCATTCGCGAGATCGACATTGGCGTCGGTCGTTGTTTGAAGAAGCGCTGCGCGCGCCTCGGGGTAGCGCTTACCGACCTTCCCTAGCGCCTCGGCGGCCTCGATCCTGACCAGATGGTCAGTGTCCTCACGGAGGGCCGTGACAAGAGCGCCGACCACGTACGGCGCTTCGTCTGGTTTCGCTTGCCCAAGCCGAATGACGGCACCCCGCCGCACCTGCTCGTGCACCTCCGGTCTTAGTCGGTTCGTCCAGTCCAAGACGCGCTTCTGGATCTCAGCTGCCCGCGTTGCTTCCTCGGCGACGGGATCCCAGGCGCAAGCGCGCTGCAGCGGCCGCAGTGCAGACATCAGGCCACGCAATGCGAACGCTGTTTCTTGCGGCGGAGAATTGAAGGGGGTGAAACGGACCCACAGCGATGCCCGCTTGGCCGCCTCCACGATGAACGGCTTTGGGTTCTCAAGAAAGAAGGCGACGCCGTCCGTCGACTCGCCGGCCGCCGTCTGGGATGCGGGCTCCTTATCGAAGCGCAGGGTCAGGGTAGTCGTCTCGCCGCCGCCGGTGGCGCGGGCGCCGAAGTCCATGTAAGCGTCGATATCTCCCTCAGCGCATCGAAGGATCAAGGACGGCGTCGCCATCGTCCGCGGCCATGCTCGGATCGGCGTGCGCGCGCGGAGCGAGAGCGTCACCGTCGGCGAATCGTCCATCTTCGAGACGGAGTGCGTGACCTTCCAGCCGCCGGTCAGGCCCTGGCGCGCGGGCCGCCCGCCGGCAGCATGAGCACCGCAAGAGTGATAGCGAGCATGCTCACTCGAGCCGACTTTCGGCCTCGAGGAGGATGTGGCGCAGGAGGTCAGTCTCACTCCGGGCACGCCATGAGAACCACATCGTGACCAAGGCCCCGAAGAACAACACGCCGCTTAGCGCGCGATCAATGCGCGCGGCGCCCACCGCCGTCCCGATAGCCATGAAGAGGAGCGAGACAAGGGTGTAGTACCGCGCACGCGCCTCTTGAGCGTACGCACGCATTCGGAAAGCCAGCCGGCGTTCGATCGTTCCGCTCGTGAGGAAACCGATCATGAACTCGACGCGTCCCCTCTCGGCCTCCGTCCTCGCGCGCCAGCGGTCCGAGATAGAGCCGAGCGCTCGGTCCACTGGCCGCTTCAAGTAGGCAGCCGCCAGGCTGCCTACCAAGCCAACAATGCCACCGGCAAAGATGGCGGTGAACCACCACCCCGGGCTCCTGACGTAGGCGCCGATCTCGTCCATAGCTGCGGATCCTGATCTACTGTTCGGCCAGCGCGACCTGGACGCGGTTGTCGTTCACGATCACGACGGCGCCATCGACCAACTGCTGGCTGGTGATATCGGCTCCGGAGAACTTGTGGATGGCGTCCGACGGAGCGTAGATCTCGAGCTTGTCGTAGTCGGAGACGGAGCTCGCGCTTAGGAAGTTTCGGTGGGCGATCGAGTACTCGAGCTTGAGGCCATGGATGTCGGTGACGTCGGCCACAGGCGCTGCGAAGGCCTTGAGCACCGTCAACAGCCTTTCGTTCATCACCTTCGCGACGCGGGCCGCCTGGTTGAGCTTCAGCTCGTTGTAGACGACGTCGGTCCCGCCGAGGTTGACGACGAGGTACAGTTTCTCCTTGAAGGTCTCGCTGCCGACGGTGGTGCCGCGCGCCGTCGTGTGAGCGAATGCTAGGAGCAGGTCCTTCTTCGCGTCTGATAGCGCCGCCAGCGGCCCCGTGAAGAACTTCGTGCTCAACGCCGCGTAGGCCTCGCGACGGTAGGCATCACGCCCGGCCAGGGGGGCCGCGACCTTCCCGAACATGCTCTCGGGGCTGCCCCCGAGAAAATTCAGTCTGATCTTCAGCCCCGACAACGTCTGCAGCTCCACCTCGTCCTTCTTCACCTTCGATACGGTGAACTGTGTGAGCGAAGGGAACCCGCCAACCTGCCAATCCGGGTCCCCGCTTACGATCACGCCCGTGGGGCCGCCCGGGGCCACGTCGACGACGAACGTGGATTTCCCGGTCCACTTGCTCCTCGTGACGTCGATGTACTTCGACGGCAGCTTAAGCACGATCTGTTCACCGTTTCGCAAGACGGCGTCGGCACACTCGCCTGCGACTGGAGTGAGCAGCGCGGCCACCACGAGAATCGCGTGTCGCATCGCGAAACCTCCAGGGGATTAGGGGGGAGACGTGGATGGTATACGCCCACTACGTATTATGTACAACTATCTTCACTGGCCGATCCTCGCCGCCCCGAGCTGGTGTTAGGGCCCGCGCACGACGAGCCCGTCCTTCATCACGAACGAGACACGCTCGGTGGCCGTGATGTCCTGGAGCGGGTCGTCGGCCAGCGCGACGATGTCGGCCCGACTGCCGGGCGCGATAACGCCCAGCGTGCCTTCCTGGCCGAGCATGGCCGCCGCGGTCACGGTCCCGGAGCGCAACGCTTGCCAGGGCGTCATGCCCAGCGCGACGTAACGCCGGAACTCCTCCGCCTGGTTGATCTTGTCCCAGTCGAACCCGCCGGCATCGGTGCCGAGCACGATGGGAACGCCGGCCTTCCGCGCGCGGGCGAACGAGTCCCTGGTCGCCGCCAGCAGGTCCGCCCAGATCGGGTTGGTCACGCTGCGCGGCCCGGCCACGAACTCCGACACCGTGAGCGTCGGGCACCAATAGACCTTCCGCTGGGCCATGGCCGCGACGGTGGCGTCGTCGAGAACGTCGCCGTGCTCGATCGAGTCGACACCGGCGGCCAGCGCGATGGCGTGGCCGGTCGGGGTCATCGAGTGGGCCGCCACCTTGCGCCGGGTGCGGTGCGCCTGGTCGACGATCGCCGTCATCTCCTCCACCGTAAAGTTGGGGAGGCTGCGGATCTGCCCGTCGGGCTGCTTGTAGTAGGAGCGATCGGCGTAGACCTTGATCCAATCGGCGCCATGGGCGATCTGGTCCCGCACCGCGCGCCGACAGTCGTCCGCTCCGTCGCACATCTCGACGCCCTTGGGCACGGGGGTCTGCCAGTCGTAGCCGGAGAGGCCGTAGGCTCCGGTGGGCGCCAGGGCCTTGGTGGCCACGAAGAGCCGCGGACCGGCGACCACGCCGGCCGCCACCGCGCGCTTCAAGTCCACGTCGGTGAAGCCGGCGCCTTCGTTGCCGATGTCGCGTAGCGTCGTGAAGCCGTGGTCGAGCGCGATGCGCATGGCCCGCGCCGCCCGGAGCGCGCGATAGGGCAGCGATTCCTTGAGGAGCTGGGCGTCGTAGTCGGCGGCGGTGGCGTCGCCCTGGAGCAGCACGTGGGTGTGCCCGTCGATGAAGCCCGGCAGCACGTGATGTCGGCCGAGGTCGATCACGTTGGCGCCGGCGGGGACGGTGGCGGCGACCTCCCGGATCCGTCCGTTCTCGACCACGATGACGACGTTCTCGAGCACCTTTTCGTTGGCGACGTCCAGGAGCCGGCGCGCCTTGATCGCGGTGACCGGGGACGCGGCCCCGGCCAGGGCGGGGAGCAGGACCACCACCAGCGTCAGCGAGCGTCGCATTCGAAACCTCCTTGGTCGGTTCAAGGGATCGTACAGGACGGCGACCCCGCAGCCGCGTGATCACCTCGTCCCGATCCTGCGGGGCGCACCAACTTCCCGCCTGGCGCTCCGCAACCACGGCATAATCCTCGGCGTTCACGGTCATGTCAGAGCCACCGCCGCCGCGGGTGGAAACGGGGGCAGGTCCCCAGCCTGCCCGCCTCTCGGAAGAGGACTGCGCGCGGCTTCGGGTACAGCTTGCGCGCGCGGTGGGGCGCGTCTGTCCGTCCTGGCTGTCGGCCCAGGCCGACGACATCGTGCAGGCGGCGCTCATGCGGGTCGTGGAAATCCTCGGCGCTCGTGAGGGAAACGAGGGCCTCAACTCGTCCTATCTATGGAAGGTGGCCTACACCGCCACCGTGGACGAGATCCGCCGGCTGCGCCGCCGGCGGGAGGTGACCCTCGAGGAGGGGGCCGTGGAGTCGATGATGGCAAGCCCGCAGCCCGGCCCGGAGCAGGCGCGCGCGGGCCGGGAAATCGGACACGAGCTCCAGGACTGCCTGCGGCGCCTCGTGGAGCCGCGGCGTCTGGCCGTCGTCCTCCACCTTCAGGGTCACACCGGGCCGGAAGCGGCGCGTCTTCTGGGCTGGAGCGAGAAGCGCGTGGAAAACCTGATCTATCGCGGGCTCGCGGACGTCCGCCTCTGCCTGCGCGCGAAGGGGCTGCAGCCTTGAGTGATACCGATCTCGAGCTGGACCGCCTGCGGCGGGCTTTTGCCTCCCTCGAAAGTCGGGCGCCGGGGCCCGGCTGCCCGGAGCCCGAACGGCTCTGGGCGGCCGCCCGGGGCGAGCTTCCGGCCGACGTGGTGCGGCCTATGGTCCTGCACCTCGTCGACTGCGGCGCGTGCGCCGAGGCGTGGCGGTTGGCCCGCGAAGTGGAGCCGCTCCGCGCACAACCGCCCGCGGTCGTCGCGCGACCGGCGCGGGGGCGGCCCTCCTGGACCTTCTGGGGCGCCCTGGCCGCGGGGATGACGGTGGCGCTCGCCGCCTCGGTCGTCCTGCACCAGCCATCCGAGCGGACCCCGGGATTCCGAGAGGGAACGCGAATCGACATCCGGTCCCTCGTTCCGGAAGGCGACGCGCTGCCCCGCACAGGTTGTGTGCTGCGATGGAGCCCCGGTCCGGAGGGCACGACCTACAACCTGCAGGTCGCCACGGAACGCCTGGAAAAGATCTCCGAGGCGCGAGGGTTGACGTCCGCCGCGTACCAGGTCCCGCCGCAGGCACTGGGCTCCCTGCCCTCGGGCGCGAAGCTGCTGTGGCGTGTGGAGGCGGTGGCGCCGGACGGCGCCCGCGCGACGTCCGCCACGTTCGTCTCCCGGGTGGAGTGAGCCGGCGCCCATGTTTCCCGCCGCCCTCGCGCTCATGCTGGCCCTGCAGGCCGCGCCCGCGTCGGCGGACGCGCCGCCCGCCTTGACCGCGGATGTTTGCGAGGCGCGCCAGCGGGGCCGTCCGACAGATCTCGAGTCCTACCGCTGCTTCTGGCTCCTGGCCCGGCAGAACCGCGCGGCCGATGCCGAGCGTCTGCTCCGCCACCTCCTCCTCCGTGAGCCCGCCAATCACCGGGCGCGGCTCTACCTCGCGCGGATCGGCGGCGACCAGGGGCGCGACTGGGCGGAGTCCCTCTACAAGGAGGCGATCGCGGGCTTCGCGGCGGCCGGCGACGCCCACGGCGAGGTCCTCGCGCGGCTGGGGCTGAGCCTCTTCTTCAACCGGCGGCATCGGGTCGCGGAGCAGGCCGCGGAGGTCGAGGCCGCCTCCCGCGTCTCCGAGACGAGCGGCGACCCGACGCTCCGGGCCTGGGTGCGCCAGGAGCAGGGGCAGCTGGCCTTCCGCCAGGGCGACTACGGCGCCGCCTGGCGCATCCTCAAGGAAGTGGAGGCGGAAGTGTTTCCGGACGGACCCCCCGACCTCCAGGCTCTCTGCCTGGGCAACCTCTCCGGCGTGTGCCAGCAGATGGGGCGCAACGAGGCCTCCCTCGAATACGTCCGCCGGGCGGCCGAGCTGTGCCGCCGCTCGGGAGACTTCTACGACGAGGCGCGCCACCGCGGGAACCTCGTCCTGAGCGCCACGCGCCTGGCCGTCCAGGGCCAGATGGAGCACGCGGAGACGGTCGTCCTCGCCCGCGAGGCCCTCGACGCCGCGCTGCGCGGCGGGAACCAGGGTAGCGAAGCCAGGGCCCACCTCTACCTCGGCGACCTGCTGCCGCCTCCCGAGGGCCGCGAGCACTACCGCCGCGGGCTCGCCTTGAGCCGCGAGACGAAGGAGACGGCGGGCCTCATCATCGCCATGCGCGGGCTGGCGCTGAGCCTGGTGGAGCACGAGCCGCGCGATCCCGAGCAGGCCTATCGCCTCGCCGACCAGGCCTTCGAGCTCGCGCGCGGGAACCCCTGGTATTCCGCCTTCGCGCGGCTCGGCCGCGCCCGCATGCGCTGGATGACCGGCCCGCGGGAGCAGGCGATCGCGGAGTCGCTCGCGACCCTCGACGGGATCGAGGCCATTCGCGACACGCAGGACGAAGGCGTGGTGCGCGCCCGCGTCTTCTCGCTGTGGGCGTTCATGTACGACGCCCTCGCGGGCCATCTCCTCCACGGCGCGGATCCGTCACCCGCCGACCTCGGGCTGGCCTTCTCGGTGATCGAGCGCAAGCGCAGCCGCGTCCTCCTCGACGAGTTGGACGCGGCCCAGGCGACGGCGACTTTGGCTCCCACCGATCCCGCCCGTGAGCGCCGCCAGGCGGTGCTGAAGCAGATCGCGGAGGTCCAGCGCCGCCTGATGAACGCCGCCCTGCCGGAGGCGGAGAGGCGGAAGAGGATCGGTGAGCTGGAGCGGCTGGAGCTGCAGGAAGCGGCCCTGCGCGCGGAGTTCCTCCGGCGCGATGCGGCTTATGCCGCGTTGCGCCGCCCGAGCCTGCCCGCGCTGGAGGAGGTGGGGCAGGCACTCCGCGAGGACGAGGCGATCCTCTCGTTCCAGGTGGCGGCGCCGCGCAACGCGGACAACCGGACGACCGAAAACGCCTCCTGGCTGTGGGCGCACACGCGGGAGGCGACGCGCGTCTACCCGGTGCCCGACCGGGACGCGCTCCGGTCGCCGGTGTCGCTCTTCCTCGGCCTGTTCGAGAGGCGCGACGGTTCCGAGGCCGAGGCCGCCCCGCGCCTCTACGACGCGCTGCTGCGGCGGGCCATCGACGACTTGCCGCCGCGCGTGCGGCGCCTGGTCATCGTTCCGGACGGCATCCTCCATCGCCTTCCTTTCGACGCCCTCCGGGCGGCCCGGGATGGCGAGCCGCTGGGTGTGCGCTACGAGACTTCGGTGGCGCCGTCGGTGACCCTCTGGCTCCGCTGGCGGCGCGAGGAGTCGCCGCCCGCGGCCACACCCGCCCTCGCCCTCGCCGACCCCGAGATCCCGTTCGGGACTGCCGCCCCCGGCGTGGAGCGGGCCGCGGTCCTGGAGGCCGTGCGGAACATGGGTGCGCTTCCGCACGCGCGGCAGGAAGCGCAAGCGGCGGTGCGGCTGCTGGGGGGCGGGAGCCTGTTCAAGGCGGGCCGCGAGGCCACGGAGCCGT
>Ga0326597_10002755_pt1 | contig 26027 bp, 17 predicted proteins | sample RVTome_12_FD_203789 | JGI IMG/M metagenome (GOLD analysis project Ga0326597, IMG submission 203789) | Soil microbial communities from uranium-contaminated site in the Upper Colorado River Basin, Wyoming, United States - RVT100D185 | ecosystem: Environmental > Terrestrial > Soil > Contaminated >... | reverse complement strand
AGATCGTCTGCTCTCGTCGTGGCTGGCCGGCCTCACCCCTCTCGCCCTCCTGATCGGGGCCATCGCCCTGCAAGCGGCCGACAGACCGGAAGCGCCGCGCGGCTTCGACCCCAAGCTGCTCGACACCGACGTGGCCCCCTGCGACGACTTCTACCAGTACGCCTGCGGCGGGTGGATCGCCGCCAACCCGATTCCCGCCGAGCGGTCCCGGTGGACGCGGGTGAGCCTTCTCCAGGAGCGCAACCTCGCCATCCTCCGAAGCGTGCTCGAGGACGCGGGAAAGCCCGGCGCCGGGCGCAGTCGCGCCGCGCGGCTTTCGGGCGACCTCTACGCGGCCTGCATGGACGAGGAGGCCGCGGAGAGAAAGGGCACGGACCCGATCCGCGGCGAGCTCGACACGATCGCGGCGCTGCCCGACAAGTCCGCCCTCCCCTCGCTCGTGGCCCGTCTGCACCGCGTCGACGTCGGGACCTTCTTCGGCTTCACCTCGGACGAGGATTTCGAGGACTCGACCCGGATGATCGCCGACGTCGACCAGTCCGGGCTCGGCCTCCCCGACCGCGACTACTACCTCAAGGACGACGAGCGGTCCCGGCAGATCCGCGACGCCTACCTCGCCCACGTCACGAGGACGTTCGCCCTCCTCGGCCGAGCACCGGAGGAGGCGGCAGCCGCCGCCCGCACGGTCATCGGCGTCGAGACCGACCTCGCGAGGTCCTCGCTCGATGTGGTGAAACGACGCGACCCCGCGAACATCTTCCACAAGATGACGCTCGCAGAGCTCCAGGCGCTCTCTCCCGCCTTCGACTGGACCGCATACCTCAAGGCGACGGAGGCACCGGCGTTCGAGCGGCTCAACGTGGCGGTGCCCGACTTCGTGAAGGGCTTCGGAGCGCTGATCGAGACCCGCTCCGTCGACGAGCTGAAGACCTATCTCGCCTGGCACATCGCCCGCGACGCTTCGCCCCGGCTCTCGTCGGCCTTCGTGAACGAGAGCTTCGATTTCTACGGCAAGACGCTGCAGGGCACGCAGGAGCTGCGCCCGCGCTGGAAGCGGTGTGTCGACGTGGTGGACGGCGCCCTCGGCGAGGCCTCGGGACGCCTCTTCGTCGAGGAGGCGTTCGGAGCGGAGGGCAAGCAGCGGATGCTCCGCATGGTCGACGCGCTCGAGGGCACGCTCGCCCGGGACATCGACTCGCTTCCCTGGATGACCGAAACGACGCGGAAGCAGGCGCGGCGCAAGCTCGAGGCGATCGCCAACAACATCGGATACCCCGACGAGTGGAAGGAGTACGAGGGAATGCAGGTCTCCGGCGGCGACTTCGTGGGGAGCCTCTCGAGCGCCGCCGCCTGGGACTTCGCCTGGAGGGTGGGCAAGATCGGGACGCCCGCCGACCGCCGGGAGTGGTCGATGAGCCCCCCGACGGTGAACGCCTACTACAGCCCCCAGGGCAACACCATCAACTTCCCGGCCGGGATCCTGCAGCCGCCTCTCTTCGATCAGACGATGGACGAGGCGACGAACTTCGGTGGCATCGGCTCGGTGATCGGCCACGAGCTGACCCACGGGTTCGACGACTCGGGCCGGAAGTTCGGGCCCACCGGCAACCTCGAGGACTGGTGGACGGAGACGGACGCCCGGGCCTTCGAGGAAAGGGCCGCCTGCTTCGTCGACCAGTACGGCGCCTACCCCGCCGTCGGCGACGTCTTGCTCAACGGTCGGCTCACTCTCGGCGAGAACGTGGCCGACAACGGCGGGATGCGGATCGCGCTCTCGGCCCTCGAGGCGACGCTCGCCGGCGGCGAGGCAAGGTCGAAGGACGGCTTCACCCCCCGCCAGCGATTCTTCCTCGCCAACGCCCAGCTGTGGTGTCGGAACCAGACCGAGGAGCTCTCGCGCATGCTGGCGAACGTCGACCCGCACTCCCCCGGCCCCTGGCGCGTGAACGGGGTGCTCGCCAACATGCCGGAGTTCGCCGAAGCCTTCGCGTGCCGACCCGGGTCGGCCATGGTCCGGGCGAATCCGTGCCGCGTCTGGTAGCGACGCCGGCAAGCCTCACCCTCGAGGGAAGCGCGCCGGCCTCCAGAGGTGCCTCCACCACCGGCTCGTCGGCGCTCACGCAGTCGCTCGGCCGATGTCGGACCTGCATTCCAGCGTGGCTCAGAGGAGCCCGAGGGCCAGCGCCCCGCTGAGGAGGATCGCGTACGCCGCGAAGAGGAGCACCTCGTAGCCGAGGATGTCGCGGAACTCGAGCCGGGCGACGCCCAGGAGCGGAATCGCCCAGAACGGCTGGATGAGGTTCGTGGCCATGTCGCCGTAGGCGTAGGCCATCGCCACCTTCGTCACCGGGACCTCGAGCGCCCGGCCCGCCTCGAGCACGTACAACGCCTCGATCGCCCACTTTCCCCCGCCCGAGGGCACGACGTAGTTCAGGGCGGCCGAGTACCAGAAGACGACGAGCGGGTACGTCGCCTTCGAGGCCACGGCGATGAACGCCTTGGCCAGCAGTCCCGCGAGGGCAGTGCCCTTCATGATCCCGTAGATCCCCGCGTAGAGGGGAAACTGGAGCACCACGCCGTGGAGCGACCGGGACGCCTCCTCGGAGGCCTTGAGGACGGCGGCGGGGCTCGGGTGCAGCAGGATGCCGAGGCTGAGAAACGAGAGGTTGACGGTGTCGAGGGTCAGATCGAAGGTCCCCCGACCGACCTCGAGGGCGACATAGGCGATTCCGATTCCTCCCACGACGCGGTTCAACAGGCCCGAGTGCGTCAGGCGTTCGGCGGGTGACGGCGACTCCGGCTTCGCCGGCGGCTCGAACCGCGCGAGCGCGTCGAGCGCGCCCACCGGCGCCGGGATCCCGTGCCCCGCCGGCGGCTGCAGCCGCACGGCGAGCGCGGGGAAGACCACGAGCAGGGTCGCCATGAGCACCAGGTTGGGGGCGGTGAAGATCGTCGCCGCGAGCGAGATGGGCCCGTCGATGAGCCCGTCGCGGACCATGAAGGAGCCCGGGGTGGCGAGCAGGAGGGGCACCGAGCCGGACGGGCCCGCGTGCCACGTCGTGCCCATGCCGAGATAGGCGGCGGCCACGAGGAGGCGGTAGTCGGCGAGCGGGTGCCGCCGTCCCACCGCGCGCACGAGCATGGCGGCGGTGATGAGACCCACTCCCCAGTTGAGCCAGCACAGGACCATCGACGCCACGGCGGTGAACGCGACCGCCTGACTCGGCGTCCGGGGCAGCCGGGCCGCCCGGTCGAGTCCCCGCGTGACCGCCGGCGACACGGCCACGACGTATCCCGCGAAGATCACGACGACGATCTGCATGGAGAAGGCGAGCAGGCCCCACAGGCCGTCGCCCCACGCCCGCACCGCCTGCCCGAGGGACGCTCCGCCCAGGGTCAGCGCGAAGGCAAAGGTGAGCAGTGTGAGCAGGCAGGCGATCGACAGCGAGTCGGGGACCCAGCGCACGCAGACGCGGGCCAACGCCTCGGCGAGCCTGGGGAGAAGCGGCCTCATCCATCCTCCCCTCGCGCGAGGGGGAGCCCGGCCCGCGCGCTCCACTGGTCTCCCGTCGGAAACGTCCCGTTCAGGGGTTCGCCACCACCGTGTAGTACTGGCACTGGAAGTCGTGCCGCCGCGCGCCCTCGGGGTCGAGGTCGGTCACGCAGATCTCGGCCCGCCACGTCCCCACCGCGTACGTCACGTCTTCCCGGCAGGACGCGCCCGTCGAGCCCCGCACGTCGAGCTTCCCGTCCCCGTCCACGTCCATCGTGAAGTACAGGGTGTCGCCCTCGGGGTCGCTCGTCAGGCACATGTTGAAGCGCACGTCGAGCGGCGCCGTTCCAGTGATGCGCCCGTTCTTCGCGCCCGGGCCGGTCTTGAACGAGGCCACCGGGGGAAGGTTGCCGTCCACCGGGGGGGTCGGCGAGGGCCCGGGTCCCGGCGTGCCCCCGGTCCCCTCGCTCACCGTCACCGTGGCCGCGCACCGAGCCGTCTGGTCGGCGGCGGTCACCGTGAACGAGGCCGTGTAGACGCCGGCGGTGGTGTAGGTGTGCGTCGCGTCGGGGTCCGTGCCGCTCGTCCCGTCGCCGTAGCTGATCGCCGACGCGGGCGACCCCTGCGCGCCCGAGACGTCCAGGGCGAAGGACACGACGAGCGGGGCCGGGCCGGAGGCCGGGGTGGCGGTGCATGTGGCGGCCAGGATGGGCGTGGTGGCGGTGTCGTTGCAGCCCCACACACCACCGGCGAGGGCGGCCACCAGGCCGAGGGTCGCGACGGAAGGACGACGTGCGGGCATCCGGGTTCTCCTCCCCGATGATACGCCCTTGACGCCCCCGCGCGGTCGCGGCTATCGTCGCCGCCGGTCCGCCGCAACCTCAGAGGAGATCCGCCATGCCCGAGGTCAACGTCGCCCTCATCGGTTACGCCTTCATGGGGCGCGCGCACAGCAACGCCTGGCGCCAGGTCGGCAGCTTCTTCTCCCCCAGGCTCACTCCCCGGCTGAAGGTCGTCTGTGGACGCGACCGGGCGGCGGTCCGCAAGGCCTCGGGCAAGCTCGGGTGGGAGGAGTGGGCCACCGACTGGCGCGAGGTCATCGTCCGCCCCGACATCGACGTGGTCGACATCTCGACCCCGGGAGACAGCCACGCCGAGATCGCGATCGCGGCGGCGAAGGCGGGCAAGGCGATCCTGTGCGAGAAGCCGCTCGCCAACACCGTGCGCGAGGCGAAGCAGATGCTGGCGGCGGTGAAGAAGGCGGGGGTCGTGAACATGCTGTGCCACAACTACCGCCGAGCGCCCGCGGTGATGCTTGCCCGCGAGCTCGTGGCCTCGGGCAAGCTCGGTCGCATCTTCCACTACCGGGGCACCTACCTGCAGGACTGGCCGATCGACCCCTCGCTCCCCCTTCTGTGGCGCTTCCGGCGCGACAAGGCGGGCTCCGGCGCGCTCGGCGACATCCTGTCGCACTCGCTCGACCTCGGCCGCTTCGTCCTCGGCAGCGAGGTGAGCGAGGTCGCGGGTGCCTTGGAGACGTTCATCAAGCAACGGCCGCTCCCGGAGAACCCGAAGAAGAAGGGGCGGGTGACGGTGGACGACGCCGCCCTCGCCCTCGTCCGCTTCGCCAACGGGGCGGTGGGGTCGATCGAGGGCACCCGCTTCGCCGCCGGCCGCAAGAACTACAACCGCTTCGAGGTGAACGGCAGCCGCGGGAGCGTCGCCTTCCACATGGAGCGGATGAACGAGCTCGAGTACTACTCCCTCGACGACGACCCGAAGGTCCAGGGGTTCCGCCTCGTCCAGGCCACCGACCCCGGGCACGCGTACTTCAAGGCGTGGTGGCCGGCGGGTCACATCATCGGCTACGAGCACACGTTCACCCACACCGTCCTCGACTTCCTCGACGCGGTGGCGTCGGGCAAGCGGGTGCGGCCGGACTTCGAGGACGGCGTCCGCAACCAGCTCGCCCTCGAGGCCATCGAGAAGGCGGCGCGCACGAAGCGGTGGGTCGCGGTGGGAGCGCCGTAGCCCCGGGCCCGGGGGACAGGCAGCCGGCCGGCTGTCCCGATGGTCCCGAACACGAGGTTGGCGAGGGGATCGGGCCGCGGCCCGACCGGCAGCGGCACGACACAAGGGAGCTCGCAGGATGCTCTTCATCGGCCTCGTCGTGCTGATCGGCGGGGGCGGCATCGTCGTTGCCCAGACCGAAGGCACGCCCGAGTACCACTCGTGGTCGGTCACCAACCGCGACATCGCCAACCGCTACGAGAGCCAGTACGGTGAGCCCGAGTTCTGGACCCTGACCCTCCTGGTGGGTCCGGACGCCCGGCGCGACGTCCCCGCCCAGCGGTCGATCCGAACGGTGGGACGCCTTCGCGTCATGGAGCGGCCCCGCTCGGTTCCCCAGGTGTGGCTGTGCACCGAGGACAACCGGGGGTGCCTGGACCTCGACACCCCCGTGCGCGAGATCGGCGACGCCTTCTTCGCCGAGGCGTCGTTTCGCCGCGACAACGTGGCGGAGGTGGTGGGTGCCTTCGGCGTCGACGGGGCCCGCTTCCTCTTCTGGTCGTTCGCCTCCGCCCCGCCCGGCCCCGAGCGCAACCGAACTCGGGCGGTCACCCTCGAGGACCTCGTGATCTCCCCGGCCGAGTACGTGGGCAGGCGCATTGCCGTCCGGGGCCGCTTCCAGGGGCGGAACCTGTTCGAGGACATGCCGGAGAAGAGCGCCCTCGGCCGGGACGATTGGGTGCTGAAGGACGCAGGGTGCTTCATCTGGGTCACCGGCCACGCGGCGCAGGGCGACGGCTTTTCCCTCGACCTCGACGATCGGGCCGCCGCCTCCTATCGCCTCGAAGTCGAAGGCGAGCCCGAGGTGCACGACGGGCTCATCTACCTGAAGGCGTCCACGGTTCGCCTCCTCGGCCGGGCGATCGACGACCCGGAGAGCTGAGAAGCCCGACGGCGGACGAGCGAGGGGCGACTCCTCAGGGGACGAGAGACGCGTCGACCGCGGTGACGTTCCAGGTGAAGCCCGAGAGCTTCTGGGCGTACGTGTAGAGAGCCTCGCGCTGCGGCTGGCCCGCCTTCCACCGGTACCGCCGGATCTCGCCCTGGTCGTCGCTGGCGACGTAGAGCTCGTCGACACCGTCGCCGTCGAGGTCGGTGAGCAGGGCGGCGTGCTCGAAGCCCGACGACTCCCGGTCGATCGACTCGACGCCCCAGGCCTGTCCCGCCTCGCGGGCCGGGCGCAGGAGCCACAGCCCCTTCTTGCTCGTCGTGGCGACGATCTCGCGGTGCCCGTCGCCGTCGATGTCTCCCGTCGTCAGGCAGCGGCAGAGTCGGTCGTCGAGGGTGGCGATCGTCACTCCCTTGTCCGGCGCCGTGCCCGCATCGTAGCGGCGGATCTCCACCCGGCCGCCCGACACGGCCTCCACCGCGGCGTACAGCTCGTCGCGCCCGTCGCCGTCGACGTCGGCCACGAGGATCTCCTTGGCGTGCCGGTCGCCGAGGTCGGCCACCACCACCCGGCCCTCGTCGCGGGCGGGAACGTAGCGGACGACGTGCCCGGGCTGGGGCGTCCCGTCGAGCTTGTTGGGCATGCTCGGCGTCGCGTAGACCTCGAGCGTGCCGTCGCCGTCGAGGTCCCCCGTCTCCACCTCGTGCACGATCGTGTTCGCCTCGCGGTCGAGCTCGGACACCGCCCACCCGCCGGAGCCGTCGGGGCGCACCGTCGCCACCACGCCCTGGTCGTGGGTGGCGACGACGATCGCGGGAGTGCCGGTCCCGTAGATGTCGGCGACCTCTCCGTCGCGCATGCGCGAGAACTTCCCGCCGAAGTCCGCCTCCCACAGGACCCGGGCATCGCCCGGCTTCGGCCAGAACTTCACGATGGCCGCGGTGCCGCCCACGGTGAGAAGCCCTTTCTCCCCGCCCGGCGCCGTGTAGTCCATGACCTTGTGGAACACGTTGCTCGCCTCGTCGCGCCGGGTCGAGTACACCCACTGCCCGCCCCGACGCACCAGGAACGCCGCCGTCGCCGCCTGGGGCACGTGCTTCCCCTCCGGCGATCGCTCGAAGAGCGCGAGCCCCATCGCGAGGGCGCGGGGCAGCGAGTCGGGCTCGGCGGTGGCAGTCTTCCCTGCGCTCCCGCCACAGCCCCCCCCGGCCACGATCGCGGTCAGGGAGAGGACGAGGAGCCGGCTTCGACCGTGCCGCTCGCTCGTGGTGGGGATGCGGTTTCGCATGTGCGCGCTCCTTGTCGTCATGGCCGCTCCTTCAGCTCTCGGATCCAGATGTTGCGGTAGCGGACCGGGTGGTCGTGGTCCTGGAGCGAGAGGGGGAGCCGCTCCGGATGCGCCACGTAGGGCGGACGGGCCTTGTGTGTCGTCGGTCCCATGAGCTCGGTCGCGTTCTGGACGACGACGCCGTTCTGAAAGACCGTCGCCCGCGCCTTGCGCAGCAACTTGCCCGCCGCATCGAACCGCGGCCCCTCGAAGACGATGTCGTAGACCTGCCACTCCCCCGGGGGGCGGCAGGCGTTGACGAGCGGCGGGTACTGGCCGTACAGCGCCGCCGCCTGCCCGTCGGCGTAGGTCTCGCTCTCGTAGGAATCGAGCACCTGCACCTCGTACTTGCCCATCAGGTAGATGCCGCTGTTGCCGCGGTCCTGCCCCTGGCCCCGCGGGGGGGCGGGAGCGCGCCACTCGACGTGGAGCTGGCAATCGCCGAAGGCGTCGCTCGTCTCGATGCCGCCCGTCTTCTTGCCCACCTCGAAGTAGCCGTTCTCGACCTTCCACGGTGCGGGGCCGCCGTCCTTCGAGCTCTTCCACGCCGAGAGGTCCTTTCCCCCGAAGAGCACGATCGCGTCGGAGGGCGGACGACCAGCCTCGGCCTGTGAGCTGAAGGTCCCCGGGGTCACGACCACGGGCCGCGGCCGGGACTCGTCGTGGACGGGCCAGTCCTTCGGCGCCTGGGCGGTGGCCAGCGCCGCGGCCACCGCGAGCGCGGTGGCGATCGACGAGCGACGGACGATTCGTGCGGTCATTCGAGCCTCCTGGGTGAACCTCGCGTCGGCGAGGCCTCGGCGCTTATATCACTTCGGGTCGACGACCACGAGCCCGGCGCTCGTACGGAGCGTGCCCGCCTGTCGGGGCGACGCGGGCCGGCGCAGTGACGCCGGTGTAGACTCGATCGGATGACTCGTCACACCTTCCTGGCCTTCCTCATCGTCGTCGGGATCGCAACCGCCGTCGCCGTCGCCGCCGCCCAGGCCCCCAATCCCCCGGAAGGCGGGAGCCCGATCCTCGACCTCAACGGCGAGCCGGACGAGCGCCCCGATGCGGCCTTCGTCGAGACCGTCCGGCAGCAGTGCTCGAAGTGCCACGTCGTCCCGCGGCCGCAGTACCTCCCCCGGGGCATGTGGCGCCTGCGCATCCAGGAGATGGCCCAGCGCAGCCTCATGGGAACGGGGGTGGCGGCCGGAGACGAGTCGGTCCTCTGGCAGATGGACACCTCCCGCTTCGTGCGCTACTTCGAGGCCCGCTCGCCCGAGACCCTGCCCCTGCCCGCCCCGTGGCCCGACGCGACGGGGGGCGGCCTCCGGCTCGAGAGACGCCCCTGGAACCCGCCGGGGGCGGTCCCCGTGCCCGTGGTCGCCAACGTGCGCTTCTTCGACCTCGACGGCAACGGCCGCCTCGAGATCGTGGTGTGCGACATGGGGCACGGCGTCGTCCTCCTCGGCGACCCGGCGAGCCGGCCGGGCGAGCTGCGGGAGATCGCCAAGATCCCGAACCCGGATCACGCGGAGATGGTCGACCTCGACAAGGATGGCCGCCAGGACCTCCTCGTCGCCAACCTCGGGGACTTCATGCCCGGCGACCACGAGAAGGGGTCGGTCGTCTGGCTCCGCCAGACCGGGCCCATGACCTTCGAGCCGCACGTGCTCGTCGACCGCATCGCCCGCACCGCCGACGTCCAGGCCGCCGACTTCGACGGGGACGGCGACCTCGACCTCGTCGTCGCCGCCTTCGGCTGGCACAGCGTCGGGGGCCTCTTCGTCTACGAGAACGAGACCACCGACTGGTCGAAGCCGAGCTTCACGGGCTACCCCGTCGACGCTCGCCCCGGGGGAATCCACGTCCCGCCCGTCGACCTCAACGGCGACGGTCTCATGGACTTCGTCGGCCTCGTCTCGCAGCAGTTCGAGCACGTGGTGGCCTTCATCAACCGCAAGCGGGGGGGCTTCCGCCCGGAGACGATCTTCCGCGCCGTGGTGCCGGTGTGGGGCTCGTCCGGAATCCAGCTCGTGGACATGGACAAGGACGGGGACGTCGACCTGCTCATGACGAACGGCGACTCGCTCGACGACTTCACCGTGCGGCCGTTCCACGGGGTGCGATGGTTCGAGAACACCGGGGAGTTCCCGTGGGTGCAGCACGACCTCGCCACGATGCCGGGCGTGCACCGCGCCCAGGCCGCCGACATGGACGGAGACGGGGACCTCGACGTGGTGGCGTGCGCGTTCCTGCCCAACGCCGAGCACCCCGCGTTCCAGCTCATCGAGCGCCAGGGGAACCTCGCCCCGCTCACCTCCGTGGGCTGGCTCGAGCAGACCACACCCGGGGTCTTCGAGCTGCACTCGCTCGAGACGGGCCGGCTCACCCACACCACCCTCGACATCGGCGACTTCGACGGGGATGGGGACATGGACCTCGTCACCGGCAACTTCATCGGCTTCACGTTCACCAAGAGCGACACCGGCTTCAAGAGCGACGCGTGGGTCGAGGTGTGGGAGAACAAGGGTCGGTAGATTCCTGTCACCGCGGACGGCGCCAGTGGCGGCGGCCGGGGCCCGAGGGTGGTTCTTCCTCCGGCGGCAGGCGGGCCATCACGTCCAGGTACGCGAGGAGCGCCTCGACGTCGTCGTCGCGGAGCGAGGGGCCCCAGGGCGGGCACAGGGGTGAGCGGCCGAGGGCGACCGTTCCCTCCTCGATCACGCGCCGCCGGTCGGCGACCGGCAGCTCGGCCAGGGACTCGGAGAAGTCGGGCGGGGGCGGCTGAAGGCTGTACGCGTTCTGGCCGTCGCCCCGGCCGGCAGCGCCGTGGCAGGTGGCGCAGCGCTCGGCGAAGACCTGCCGACCACGACTCTCCCGCGCGTCGAGCGAATCGCTCCGGAACGCCTGCTGGAGGGCGTCGACCGGCGCTGGGTCCGGCGCCCCCTGGCAAGCGACGAGCAGAGCCGCGGCGCACAGCGCACCGACGACCAGCAGCCAATGGTCCGGTCCCGTCGACCCCCGCCCGTCATTCCGAGGGCGTCGGTCCGCCCGGCGCCCGAGAAATCCACCGTCCAGGTGGACCTCGCCAGTGGCCGCGATCAAGGGGGCAGTGGGAAAGGCGGCGGGGAGGAGACGGCGGATTCCTCGTCGCACGGCAGGGACGCGCTCCTCGGAATGACGGAGGGAGGCGGTCACGGGCCCCTCGGAATGACGGAGGGACGTGAGAACGGGCGACGCGGAATGGGGACGGCGCCTCACTCGGCCGCCTTCGCCCGTCGCGCGGGAAGGCTCAGCGTGTAGGCGGTCAGGGCCTCGGCCTCCTCCCGGCTCAGGCCGTAGTCCGGCTGGAGAGTGCCCGGCTTCCACCGCTCCGGGTCCAGCAGCCACGCCACCGTCCAGCCCGGCTCGAGGCGGCTCCCGCTGCCGTTGAGGTCGGGGCCCACGAAGCCGCCGCGCTCGCCGACGATGTGGCAGCCGATGCAGCCGTGCCGGTCGAACAGCTCTCGTCCCCGCTCCACCGTCGCCGCGTCGCGCGCCACCCCGGCCTCGAGGGTGTCGTCCACCATCACCGCCTCGAGGTAGTCGGCGAGGAGGCGCGCCTCCGCCGGCGCGATGTTCAGGTGGGGCATGCGCTCGGCAAGGCCCACCCGGACGGCGATGGGCTTCTGCAGGTACTGCTCGACGTACGCCCGTCGCAGCTGGCTGCCGATCCGGTCGAGGGGAACCGTCGACAGCATGCCGCCCGTCCCCTGGATCTGGTGGCAGGAGAGACACCGGTAGCGGCGCACGAGCACCCCGAACTCTCCCTGCGGCGCGTACACCGGCCGCTCGGGGTCACGGGTCGCCCACCCCGCCGGCACCCCCCGCGCGCGCTGGCTGAGCAAGGCCACCGTCACCGCGGCGGCCTCGTCCGGGGTGAAGCCGAACGTGGGCATGCGGGCGCCCTCGAGGACCTGGTCGGGGTGGCTCACCTTGGTGAAGATCCAGTTCGGCAGCGTGGTCCTGATCCCCCGCGCCACGAGGGGCTCCGGCTCCAGGACGCGGTCACCGACCCCCGCGAGGCCGGGGCCGATCCGGGGCAGCGGCGGGAACCCCTCGAGCTCGTGACAGGAGTGGCAGCCCCGCCGCTCGAAGACGTGCCGTCCCTCCGCGGCGAGGGTGGGGTCGGGGGGGGAATCGTTCGGGTCGAGCCCGGCGGGAAGAGCGAGGTCGCGCGAGATGTAGGCGGCGAGGTCGCGCACCTCGTCGTCGCCGAATCGGTAGCGAGGCATCAGGGTGTCCGGCTGCAGGCGGTGCGGGTCCCGGATCCAGGAGTAGAGCCACTCGCGCGTGACCTTGGCCCCCACGTGGCCGAGCTCCGGCGCCAAGGTGCCTCCCTGGCCGTTCACGGAGTGGCACGTCACGCAGCGCGAGCGCCGGAACAGCTCGCCCCCTCGCTCGGGATCCGCCCGAGACCAGTCGACCACGTCGAGAGCCGGCACGCCGACGGGCTGGAGGAGGAAGGCGGTGAGCGCCTCCACCTCTTCCGGCGTGAGGCGGAAGTCACCCATTCGCGAGCGCTCGAGATAGGCCCTCGGGTTCGCGAGCCAGCCGCGGAGCCAGGCCGGACGCACCTTCACCAGCAACCCGTCGAGCCGGGGAGCGCGGACCTCGGCCGGAGTCCGGTCGGGCAGCTCGTGGCACGCGACGCAGTTGCGGTCGGTCATGAGGGCGCGTCCCCGGGCGAGCCACCTTGCCCCCGGCGGCCGCCTCTCCCGGTGGCACGTCCCGCAGCGCGACTCCATCAGCTCGCGCGAGGCCATCGGCTCCGGCCAGAACGCAATCGGCTGGTGCGCCGCGCCGCGATAGGTCGTGGCCTCGCCCTGCCCGCCGTGGCAGGTGGTGCACCCGAAGCGGTCCACGCGGTGCGCGTCCAGCCAGCGTCCCGGGTGGGCCCGGAAGGGTTCGGGCGCCGCGCCGAGGTCCGGCTCGGCGATGCCGAGGTGACAGCTCGTGCACCGGTCCACGCGGTCGAGAGCGGGCAGCCAGATCTGTTGGAGGCCGCGCTCGCCGTCGCCCATGGGCCGTTCCGCCGCCCCCTCGAGCCGCGCGAAGCGCGACTGCCAGACGCGCCACTCGGCGCGCCGCTCCCGCACGAGGGCGAGAACCGCCGCGGCGAGGAGACCGAGAGAGAGAAAGGCGAAGAGCCACTGGAGCCGCCCGGGGAGCCGCCCGCGGAGGCCGCGCCGGCGCCGTTTCTCCGCTCCCCCGGGGCTCACCGCACCCACGGCCACACCCAGTCCCAGTTGGGTCCGCGGAAGAAGGTGCCGACGACCGTGAGGGCCACGACGGCGAGGGCGAGGGCGGCGAAGACCGCGTTGGCGAGGCGGCGCTCGCGGGCGAACCACACGCCCACCCCACCGGGTCTCGTGTCGACGTAGGGCAGCACCAGCAGCCCCACGACGAGCGCCGCCGGCACCACCACGCCGCCGAGGAAGGCGCCGTAGTGCACGAGCTCCTGCAGACCGAGGAAGTACCACGGCGCCTTGGCCGGGTTGGGCGTGCGCGCGGCGTCGGCGATCTCCTCGAGCGGGGCGTCGACCCCGAGCGCGACGACGAGCACGACGAGCACCACCGCCACGAGCACGAGCAGCTCGCGGAACAGGAGGTGCGGCCACACCAGCACGCGCCGCGCGGGCCCGGGGGCCAGGGCGATCCCCCCGTCCGTGCGCACCCGCCAGAAGTGGAGCGCCACCAGGAAGCCCATGGCGAGGGGGAGGACGAGGCAATGCAGCACGTAGAAGCGCAGCAGGGCGGCCTGCCCGATCTCGTGGCCCCCGAGGAGGAGGTACCGCAGCGGCTCGCCCACCACGGGGGCGTAGGCCACGATGCTCGTGCCGACGGTGATCGCCCAGAACGCGAGCTGGTCCCAGGGCAGCAGGTAGCCGGTGAAGGAGAGGGCGAGGGTGAGGAGCAGCAGCACGACGCCCACCACCCAGTTGAACTCGCGCGGGCGCTTGTAGGCCCCGGTGAAGAAGACCCGGCACATGTGGAGGAAGACGACGCCCACCATCCCGTGGGCCGCCCAGCGGTGGGCGTTGCGGACGAGCATCCCGAACGCGGTCGCGTACTCGATGTCCTTCATGCTCCGGTAGGCGGCGGCGGGGTGCGGGACGTAGTAGAGCATCAGGGCGAGGCCGGTCACCGTGAGCAGGAGGAAGAGCGAGAAGCTCACGAGGCCCAGCCCCAGCGTCGTGGCCGGCCGCAGGACCCCCGAGCGGACCTTCGCGGGGTGCACGTGCAGCACGAGGCTCGACACCATCGCCGCCGCCCGCTGCGCGCGGCTGCGGGGCCAGCCCACTCGGAACACGGAGCGAGACAGGCGCGAGCCGACGCGGCGAAGCGCGCTCCCCCCTCCGGCGCTCATGCCTTCAGACGAAGGGCCGCGTCGACCATCCGCCGCGCGTCCACCACCAGCTCGCCTCGTCGCGACAGGCTGATCGCGAAGCGCGGCAGCGGCCACGCGGCGGGCCCGCGCGTCACCTGCCCCTCCTCGTCGAAGGTGCTCCCGTGGCAGGGGCAGGCGAAGCCCCGACCCTCCTCGTGGCGCACGTTGCATCCGAGGTGCGTGCACACCGCGGAGATCGCAGAGAACCCCTCCGCGGTGCGGAGGACGAAGACACGGTGATCGGGAAGAAGGGTCACGCTCTCGGGGGGAAACTCCTCGGGACGGCCGACGGAGAACCGCCGCGGCACCTCGTAGACGACGTCGGGCACGGTGAACCGGGCGAGGGCGGCGAGCAGGCCCAGCCCCCCGGCGGTCAGGCCGGTCGTTCCGGCGCTCATGACGAAGCGGCGTCGGGACGTGGAGCTCACCGCTCGACCACGAGATCGAGCTCGAGCACCTTCCCCGCCTCGACGACGACCTCCTTCTCGAGCCCGTCCTTCTTCTCGTGCCACGCCCACAGCAGGTACTTTCCGGGCGGGACGCCGCGGATCTCAAACGCGCCGTCGTCAGGGGTCACCGCGAAGTGAGGGGTCTCCACCACCACCACGTAAGCCAGCATGTCGGGGTGGATGTTGCACAGCTGGGTGTAGATCCCCGGCTTCTCGAAGACGTGGTCGCGCGTCTCGCCGGTGGGCCAGGTGCCGAGGTTGTAGCGGCCCTCGGGCGAGTAGACGTTGTGGGGCTCGGGATCGTTGTTGAGGAAGCGGATCGTCGTGCCGGGGACGACGACGGTGACGTGGGGGAGGAAGCGGAAGCCCTTCTGGTCGATCTGGACCGGCGTCGCGGAAGGCGCGGTGGCGACGCCCGGCGCCTCGATGCTGATCACGGCGCCGGCGTTCGTCTTCTCGCCCACGACCGTGACCTTGCCCCGGACGACCCCGCTGGGCGTGGCCGCGGGGACGGCCGCGGGCGCCGCCCCAAGCACGACGAGGGTGATCGCGAGGAGACAGGTCGACGACCGCGCGGTCACTCCGGCTCCCGGTCGTGGCGCGCCGCCTCGTCGGCGGGCGACGAGGACTTCCCGAGCAGCTGGCTCACCACTTCGGCGGCCCCCTCCATGGAGCGCGCGTCCGCCTCCTTCTGGAGCTGCACGGCCATCCGTCGCGCGGCCGCCGCCTTCTCGCTCTCCCCGAGACGGGAGTAGACGACGGCGAGCTGGACCTGCGTGGGGAGGTGCGAGGGAGCCGCGCGCGCCACGGGTTCGAGCAGGTCGCGGGCCTCCTCGAGGCGCCCCGCCGATACGCAGGCCGCACCCAGCGAGAACCGGACGGCGAGGTCGTCCGGCCGGAGCCGGGCGGCGCGGCGCAGGTGATCGAGGGCCTCCCCGGTCTTCCCCTCCTCGCGCAGGAGGGTGCCGAGGAGGAGGTTCGACTCGAAGTGGTTCGGGTCGATCGAGAGCTCCGCCCGGAACGCCTCGACCGCCCCCTGCCAGTCCACCGGCTGCATCATCCTCGACTGCTCGACCGACTTCAGCAGAGCCTGGCCGTAGAGAAAGTTGGCGAGAGGGACCCGCGGGTCGGCGGCCCGCGCCTTTTCGGCCTCGGCCAGGACGCCCTCCCAGTTCTGTCTCTTCGAGTGCATGAGGCCCATGAGAACGTGTCCCGGCGGCGAGTCGTCGCGGAACACGCGGTCCATGACCACCTGGGCGTCGCCGGGCCGCCCGACCTCGAGGAGCGCGGTCCCCAGGAGGAAGGCGACCGCCTTGTCCGCGGGGTCCGCCGCCGCCACCGGGCCGAGGAGCTCGATCAGGGCTTCGTGCTGGCCCAGGCGCAGTTGGCAGTCGGCCAGGAGGAGCAGCGCGTCCCGGTTGGCCGGTTCGGTGTCCAGGACTCTCCGCGCCTCCCCGGCCGCCTCCCCGGTCTGGCCTGCCTTCTGGAGGGCGAGGGCGAGGTTGTGACGAATCGACGTCGCGCCCTCCCCGTCCCCCACGCCCTCGAGAGCCCGACGGTACTGCTCGATCGCGTCTTCGTAGCGGCCGAGCCCCGCGTACGCCGCGCCCAGGTTCGATCGGATCCGGGCGGCCCCGGGAAAGATGCGGAGCACCTGGACGTAGAGGGCAGCGGCCCCCGCGAGGTCGCCCGACTCATGGAGCACGAGCGCGCGCGACAGGATGGCGTCGGGGTCGGCCTGGCGGGCAGCGGCCGCGGGGCCGGAGAGGATCGCGACCAGGGCGGTGCCGCAGGCGACCAGTCGGGAGCGTCGAGGAGGCCGGAACAAGATGGTTTCACCTGGCGGGGCGTCCGCATCGGCCGCCCGCTTCGAGGTCGGCGGAGCCTGGAGCCCCGCTCCCCCGCAGTATATCGCGGCGCCCGAGCGGAGAAGACGACCCGTTCGAAAGGGACCCCCATAGATCAAATGACCGGGTTGAAGAAATAGTTTGACATCCGTTCGACGGCTCGCGTAAGTTGCGGCCACCGCAACGGGAACCGCCGTTTGGAGCCCGAGGTGAAGGTCGGACCGTCGAAGCCAGTCATCCTCAGTCGAGCGCCGGGGGGACTGCCGAGGGGCCGGCAGGGAGGAATCGAAATCATGACGGGACACAGACTTATCAGGATGGGTCTGCGGCTCTTAATCCTACTGATGGCTGTCCCCGCGTTCGCCCAGAGCGCGGGCAGCCTGCGCGGCACGGTCAGCGACACGACCGGCGCCGTCGTTCCCGGCGCCACCGTGACGCTGCTCAGCGAGTCGACCAGGAACGAGCGGACCTTCGTCACCGAAGCCACCGGAAACTACTTCTTCGCCGCCCTCCAGCCCGGTTCCTACACCGTCCGAGTGGAGATCCCCGGGTTCAAGAGCGTGGAGAGGAAAGGACTTCGACTCAGCCAGAACGAGAGCGCGGGGCTCGACTTCACTCTCCAGATCGGCGAGCAGAGCGAGGTCATCGAGGTCACCGCCGAGCGCGACATGATCCAGACGGAGACGGGCGCTCGCGAGGGCCTGATCCGCGCCGAGCAGATCGAGAACCTCTCCATCATCAGCCGCAGCCCGATGGAGCTGCTGCGCATCCTGCCCGGCGTCGCCATCGACGACGGCCTCAGCTTCGAGAGCGTGAGCAACGGGGGCGGCGCCAACCAGACCAACGCCTACAGCGTCAACGGCGTCCGCGGAGCCAACAACACGGTCAGCCTCGACGGCTCGCGCATGATCGACATCGGCTCGAACAGCGGGCTCATCATCGCCCCCAACACCGACTTCGTGGCCGAGGTCAAGGTCCAGTCCAGCAACTACGCCGCCGAGTTCGGCAGCGGCGGCGTCCAGATCTCCGCCATCACCAAGGGCGGCAGCGCCGAGTTCCACGGCACCGCCTACACCTACCTGCGCCACTACAAGTTCGCGGCCAACGACCGGTCGAACTCGATCGCCGGCGTCGACCGGCCGAAGAGCAAGTTCCTGTACCCGGGCTTCAACCTGAGCGGGCCAATCCTGATCCCGGGAACGAGCTTCAACAAGGACCGGGACAAGGCCTTCTTCTTCGTCGGAGTCGAAGCGTGGCGGCAGAACGTCGACACCGGCTCCGAGTTCGCGGTCGTGCCCACCCTCGGCCAGCGCCAGGGCATCTTCAGTGACTCCCAGGGCGGACAGAACTTGAACCAGCCGACCTCCGTGAACATCCCCGGCGGGTTCCCCGGGGCCGGCAATCCCGCTCCCGGCAACGACCTCAGCCCCTACATCACCAACATGGGGCAGACGCTGCTCAACCTGTACCCGGAGCCGAACTACAACGACCCCAACAACCGCTACAACTACGTGTACAACGCGCTCCAGAAGCAGGACACCAACCAGATCACGCTGCGCCTCGACTACAACTTCTCGGACAGCACCAAGGCGTACGTCCGACTGGCGCAAGACGACGGTCAGGTCGACCAGGCGCGCGGGCTGTGGTGGAACTCCTCGAACTACGAACTGCCGACCACGATCAACAACGCCCAGCTCGGCCGCTCGCTGGCCCTCAACGTGACGAGCGTCCTCTCGCCCACCACGACCAACGAGTTCATCTTCAGCTTCAGCAAGCTCAAGCTCGACAACGTCCACGCCGATGAGTCGGCGATCTCGCTCGCCGGCCTCGGGCTGACCGGGTACCAGGGCTTCTTCGGCGAGCAGTCGCCGTTTGCCCCGATCAACCTGTACTCGTGGGGACAGGGACTCGGGAACCTCTGGGATCCCGCCGACCAGCAGAACGTCTTCGCCTACAACTCGAGCCTGCAGTTTGGCGACAACTTCACGAAAGTCCTCAACACGCACGCGATCAAGTTCGGCCTCAGCGTCGTGCTCGACACGAAGAACCAGAACTTCGAGAACAACTCCCACACCGCGATCACCATGGGCTCGGGCTGGATTCCGGGCACGACCGGAAACGACTACGGCGACCTGCTCGTCGGCCGCCTGGCCCAGGTCGACTCGGGCACGAGGCTGAACCCCGGCACCTGGGAGGCCTGGAACTTCGACTGGTACCTCCAGGACTCGTGGAAGATCCGGAAGAACCTCACCTTCGAGTTCGGACTGCGCTTCAGCAAATGGACGAACAACTCCGAGAAGAACGCTCTCGGCATGGTGTTCATCCCCGAGCGCTACGACCCGAACGCCGGCACGTTCCTCGACGAGGACAAGCAGTACTTGAACGGGGTGGCCTATTCCTCCCTCGGTCAGGTGGACAATTCGCTCATCAACAATCGACCCCTGTTCATCATGCCCCGCGTCAACTTCGCTTGGGACGTCACCGGCGACGGGAACACGGTCCTCCGCGGCGGGGCCGGGCTCTTCTACAACCGACCCATGGGCAACGCCGAGTACGACATCCTGCGGGTCCCCCCGAACGGGTACATCACGAGCATCGACGCCTACGCCGGCGAGAACCTGGGGCCGAACGGCCTGACCTACGACACCGTCAGGCTCGTCGACCCCCTCAACCGGATCGGCCGAATCGGCCTAAACTCGATCAACCCCGACTCGGTGGACTACCCGCGCACGGCCAACCTGAGCCTGTCGGTCGCGCGTCGCCTGCCCTGGCAGAACATCATCGAGGTCGGCTACGTCGGGACCTTCGGCCGGCACCTGCTCAACCGCCGGCAGTTCAACACCATCCCACCCGGGGCGCTGCTCTCCGGCCAGATCGGCAACGCCGACATGGGCAACCCGGTGCACCGCGTAGCCCTCGACGGTGACGTCCTCACGTCGCTCCGGCCCTATCCCGCGCTGAACAACATCCGGTGGTGGGAGTACACATCGACCTCCAACTACCACGCGCTCCAGGTGACGCTGAGCCGGCAGACGGGACGACGCCTCCAGTACTTCCTCGCCTACACGTTCAGCAAGGCGCTGGGGTCCTCCTACTCCAACGGCGAGTACGACGACATCGACCCCTTCGAGCCCGGGTTGCGCTCGTACGGCGTCCTCCGCTACGACCGCACCCACATTCTCAGCGCGTCCTACAACTACCTGGTGCCCGACCTCACGAGCAAGGAAGGGGTCCTCGGCGGCGTGCTCAACGGCTGGCAAGTCTCCGGGATCACCAGCTGGAACAGCGGCGTCCCGTACAACATCGGCTTCGCCGGCGACATCGCGTCGGACGGCGTCTCCCAGGCGTGGTGGGGGACGCCCGACCACATCGGCTTCCGCGTCCAGGGCAACGCCGGTGCGAACCAGGACGCGACGATCACCCCGGCGTTCAGCTGCAACCCCGGCACGAGCAGCGGCCACAGCGTCGGAGACAAGATTGCCGACGTGGGCTGCATCGGCTTCCCCGCGTTCGGCCAGTCCGGGCCGTTCGTCTCCCCGTACTACCTGCGTTTCCCCAGCCGCATGAACTGGGACATCACGCTCTTCAAGAACTTCCCCATCGGAGACGGGGGCAAGAAGCTGCAGTTCCGGGTCGGGCTGTTCAACATCTTCAACCAGGCCTCACCCGGCACGTTCACGGGTCAGGACGTCGACCTGGCCCTGCAGACCACCTGCAACGTCCGTGTCAACGGCGTGCCGAACGGTGCCGGCGGCACGGCCGACAACGTCTGCGATCCCACGCAGGGCTTCTCGCTCACCCAGAACAGCATCGACAACTTCGGCAAGATCGTCCTCCAGCGTGGCAAGCGCGTCGTCGAGTTCGCCTTGAAGTTCTACTTCTAGAGCGCGCTCGATCCTGAGCCGTTTCACGGGGAGGGCCGAAAGGCCCTCCCCGTTCTTTGTTCATTGCCCCCCACCCCTATCCCCTCCCCACGTCGGGGGAGGGGGAATGCCTGTGCGCCTCGGTCCCTGTCGTTTCCGCGGGGGGGAATCGACACGGACCGCGCCCCACCGCGTCTTGTGCTCGACCCTGGTCAGGCATCGACCCGCGTCCGAGCGGGGGCTGACCACGATGCTTATAATGGACGCCTCGTTCGCTCGCGATCGAAGATCCAGATGATTCCCCCGTTGCGCACCATTTCGTCCCTGCTTCTGCCCGTCCTCGTGCTCGCGACGCTCGCCACGGCGCAGGCGGCCGCGCAGACCGACGAGGAGCGCGCCGAGGCGGAGTTCGCCAAGGGAGTCGGGCTCCACCAGGCCGGGGACGTGATGGGGGCGATCCAGTCCTACGAGAGGGCGCTCGCCCTCGATCCGGCGCGGATCGAGGCCCGGTCGAACCTCGGCGCCGCGCTCGCGCACCTCAGCCGGTTCGACGAGGCGATCGAGCAGTACCGGCAGGCCCTCGAGGTCGATCCGGGCCAGAACGGCGTTCGCCTGAACCTGGGACTCGCCCAGTACAAGGCCTTGCGGATCGACGAGGCCGCCGGGACGTTCCAGGAGCTCCTGCAGACGGACCCCTCGCTTGCCGCCGCCCGGCTCCTCCTCGCCGACTGCCTGCTGCAGAAGGGCCGCGACGAGGAGGTGGTGGAGCTCCTGCTGCCCCGCGAGAGGCAATTCGAGGACGACCGCCTGTACGCGTACCTCCTGGGAACGGCGCTCGTGCGCCGCAACGACACCGAGCGCGGCCAGGTCTACATCGACCGTCTCTTCCGGGACGGCGAGAGCGCGGAGGGCCTCCTCCTTCTCGGAGCGCAGTATCTGCGCCGCAACGACCATCGCGAGGCGCTCCCCCGCCTCCAGAAGGCGGTGGAGCTCAAACCGGAGCTGCCCACCGCCCACACCCTGCTCGGAATCGCTCTCATGGACACCGGCGACCGCCCCCGGGCCATGGCGGAGTTTCGCCGGGAGCTGCAGCGGAACCCCGACGACTTCGAGGCCAACCTGCGACTGGGCCTGCTCCTGCGCGACGAGGACCAGGTCGACCTCGCCGGCGACTACATCGCCCGTGCGGCCCGGCTGCGGCCGAACCACCCCGACGTCCTCTACGCACAGGCACGGATCCGCCTCGCCCGGGAAGACCTGGAGGGGGCTCGAGCGATCCTCGAGCAGCTCGTTTCCGTCGCCCCCGACTACGAGGGAGGGCACGTGCTCCTCGGGACCGTCTTCTACCGCCTCCAGATGAGGAAGGAAGGCGATCGGGAGCGCGCCATCGTCGAGAAGCTCAAGGCGGCCCGCACGGCGAGCGGATCCGAGGAACCGCCGCCGGCCGGCACCCCCGCGGAGGACCCGCGGTGACCAGGCGCGGACGCGGCATTCCCCTCGGCGCCCTTCTCCTTGGCGGCCTCCTCATGCTTCCGGTCGCCGCCGCTCCGGGCGATCCGGTGATGTCACCTTTTGCCCCCCAGGCCGCGACCGCTCCGAAGCCGCACCCGGCGACCGGCGATGGGGCCTTCGCCGACGTCGCTCGGCGGGCGACCGACGCCCATCAGGCCAGGAAGTTCGAGGAAGCGGAGGCACTCTACCGAGAAGGGCTCGATCGACGCCCGGCGTGGACGGAAGGCCGTTTCGGCCTCGGGGGGGCGCTCTACGAGCTCGACCGATTCTCGGAGGCAAGGGTCGCCTTCCGCCGCGTCCTCGTGGACGTGCCCGAGAGCGCAACCGGCTGGACGATGGCGGGGCTGTGCTCGTTCCGCCTCAAGGAGTACGAGACCGCGCTCGGCGAGATCCAGAAGGGCCGCGAGATCGGGCTCGGCGACAACTCCGACCTGCAGGCGATCGCCAACTACCACATCGCCATCCTCCTCATCCGGTTCGGGCGATTCGAGGTGGCCTACGAGGCGCTGCGGGAGTTCGCCCTTCGCGACCGGGACAGCCCGGGCGTGGTGGAGGCCTTCGGCCTGGCCGTGCTCCGTCTGCCCTACCTGCCGGCGGAAGCCCCCGTCGAGAAGCGCGAGATGATCCTCATGGCGGGGCGGGCCGGGTACCAGCTCGCGCGAGGCCTGCGCTCCCCGGCCACGAGGCGCACATTCGAGGTGCTGGTCCAGCGCTATCCCGAAGAGCCCAACATCCGCTACGCCTGGGGAGTCTTCCTCCTCCAGGACGAGCCCGACGCCGCTCTCACCGAGTTCCGGCGAGCGCTCAGTCTCGACCCCGGGCACGTCCCCGCCATGTGCCAGATGGCCCTGCAGATGATCAAGGAGGGCCGCTACCAGGAGGCCCTTCCCACGGCGGAGCTCGCCGCGCAGACCGGTTCGCAGAACTTCGTGGCCCGCAACGTCCTCGGCCGGACGCTGCTGGAGCTCGGGGAGACCGACCGGGCGATCCAGGAGCTCGAGGCCGCGGCGAAGCTCGCTCCCGACAGCCCCCAGATGTACTTCCACCTCGCCCGCGCCTACCAGCGGGCGGGGCGCACGAACGAAGCCAACGAAGCGCGCGTCACCTTCATGAAGCTGGATCGGGCCGCGCGAGACCGCACACCCTCCGGGGAGCCCAGGTCGCCCGGCGAATAGGCGCTCAGCGACCGAGGAGGACGGTCCCGGGATAGTGGAGGCTCCACACGTACCAGAAGGCGTCGAAGCCTTCCCGGGGAAACGGCGTGGTCGTTCCGGCGAAGTCGCCTCGAGCCGGGTCGAAGCGTGCCCCGGTGCCGGCCTCCGTCCATGTGTCTCCGTCGCGCTCGAACCCTCGCAGTGACAGGTAGGCGTGGGTCGTGTCCTGCAGCGAGGCCTCCTTCGGACGGTAGAGAAACAGCCACCCGCCACCGGGAACGGGGAACGCTCTCCCTCCCTCGACGTCCTTCGCCGCCGCCGCGTACGCCTTCCCTTCGATCAGGAGGCCGAAGACCGGCTCCTTGGTGTCGAGCCGGGTGTCCTCCGCCTTCGTCCCCCGGAACCCGAGGGTCGACGCGAGATACCGCATCATCGGGTTGGGGCTGAGGTGCTCCTGGCCCCACAGCGACCACACCAGCGTGTCCGGGTGCGCGCGGACCCAGTCGGCGTAGCGCGCCTTCACCGCCCCGGGAACCCGGGTCAGGTTCCGGCCTTCGAGGGGCCCGTAGAGCGCCTTCTCCTGCAGGAGGGGCCAGAAGGACTCGGTCTCCCGGTCCTGCATGACGATCGAGCCGTGCATGAGGACGCCCGAGGGCTCGAAGTCCAGCTCGCGGTTCCCCACCCGGCGGTCGTAGACCCCGATGGAGTTCGCGAGGGGACACCAGACGATGGCGACCGGTCGCCCGCCGATCGTGTCGTTCACCACCTCGTGCCGGGTCAGGAGGTTGAGCTCGTAGGCCCGGGCCTGCCCGTCGACGACCACGCCGAGCACCCAGGCGTCGGCCGGCGTGTCCGCCTCCGCCGCGGTGACGTAGACGGGCGCGTCGAGCGCCGGGAACCGGCTCTTGGGGAAGTAACGCTTGAACGCGGCCGGGGGGTCGCCGGCTCCGCCGGAGGCGCCGGAGCTCGCGAGCGACGCCACGGCGACGGTCGCCGCCAGCAGAGAAGTCGCGCCCCGCGCCCTCATCCTTGTCCCGTCCCCGCCCCCCGCGAAGGGGGCCGTGTCGCGAAGAATCGAGGATATCCCGCCCTCTGGAGGCCCGCAACGGCTCCCTCGGCGCCGGAACTCGGAACTGTATAATGGAGATTCTCCGAAGAGTGAGGTGGTCGTGTGATGAACAAGGCTCGCTACGCCGTCTTTCCCCTCTGCCTGGGGCTGGCCGCGCCGCCGGTCCACGCCTCTGCGGTTCGTCAGGAGGAGGAGACCGCTGCGCCGCAGGGACGTGAGGTCCCGACCTTCGCCGTCGGCACCTCCGCCGTGACCCTCGACGTCGTCGTGCGCGACAAGAAGGACCGGGCCGTGCGCGATCTGCGGGCCTCTGACTTCGAGGTCTACGAGGATGGGGTCGCGCAGCGGATCGAGTCCTTCGAGGTCTTCGGGCGGCCGCTCGATGAGACCGAACCGGCGGCGGCCGAGCCCGCGCCCACGCGGGCGCGATCGGAGGGAGCGCCGGTGCCCGCGCTGGCGACCGCCCCCGCACCGGCGGCCCCGCCACCGGTGAGCGAGATCCAGCCTCAGGTCATCGCCTTCGTTTTCGACCGGCTGTCTCCTGAAGCACGGAACATCGCCCAGAACGCGGCCCTCACCTACGTCAACGGGGGACGGGTGGAGGGGGACCTGGTCGGGATCTTCTCGATCGACCTCGCGCTGCGCACGCTGCAGCCCTTCACGACCGACGTGACCCTCATCCGCGCCGGCATCGAGCAAGCTGCGTCTCAGGGCAACACTGCCTTTGCCGACGTGCGGAGCCAGACCCGCGATCTCGTCGAGGCAGCAATGGTGGGTGGAGCCGTGGCCGACAGCATGACCGGGGCCAACCCTGGGCAGGGAGGGTCGGCCGCCGACATCAGCGCCACCGCCGCCTCGGGCGCGATCACCCAGACCATCGCCAACATCCAGTCGGGCATGCTGCGCAGCTTCGAGGCCCTCGAGCGCGACCAGCAGGGTTACGCCTCCACCAACGGGCTCCTATCCGTGGTCAACGGCCTCAAGAGCCTCCCTGGCCGAAAGACGGTGGTGTTCTTCTCCGAGGGCCTCGCCATCCCCTCGAACGTCCTTGCTCAGTTCCGCTCGGTGATCCACAGCGCCAACCGGTCCAACGTCAGCGTCTACGCTATGGACGCCGCGGGGCTGCGGGCGGAGAGCATGAACGAGGAGACACGGAAAGAGATGCTCCAGGCCCAGGCCCGACGCATGCGCGTGCTCGAGTCGGGCCGCGACGACGCGACGGGGGCCATGACCAGGACCCTCGAGCGGAACGAGGACCTCCTCCGCCTCAACCCGGAGAGCGGGCTCGGCCAGCTCGCCAAGGAGACCGGGGGCTTCCTGATCCACGACACGAACGACGCCGCCTCCGCCTTCCGGCGCATCGAGGAGGACATGCGGTTCCACTACCTGATCGGGTACACGCCCTCCAACGAAGAGTACGACGGCAAGTTCCGGAGCATCTCGGTGAAGGTCAAGCGGTCCGGGCTCCGCGTCCAGAGCCGCGAAGGCTACTTCGCCATCCGCAGCATCGAGCGGTCGCCGGTGCTCTCGTTCGAGGCGCCCGCGCTCGCGCGACTCGACGCGAAGCGTCCGCCACACGACTTCCCCATCCAGGTCACGGGCCTGAGCTTCCCCAGCCCCGATCGGCCCGGCCTCGCTCCGGTGCTGGTTCGCATCCCGGGGACGGCGGTGAGCTACACCCCCGATCCCGACGACAAGAGCGACCAGAGGATGCAGCGCGCCGACCTCACCGTCCTCGTCCGCATCCGCGACGACAAGGGCGAAGAAGCCGACCGCGTGAGCCAGCACTACCCCCTGTCCGTCCCCGCCGCGAGCGTGGAGTCGGCTCGCCAGGGCGACATCCTGTTCTACCGCGAGGCCGAGCTCACCCCGGGCCGCTACGTTCTCGAGGCGGTGGGATACGACGCGGTGTCCGGGAAGGCGAGCGTGGGCACGA
>Ga0326597_10002754_pt1 | contig 26027 bp, 19 predicted proteins | sample RVTome_12_FD_203789 | JGI IMG/M metagenome (GOLD analysis project Ga0326597, IMG submission 203789) | Soil microbial communities from uranium-contaminated site in the Upper Colorado River Basin, Wyoming, United States - RVT100D185 | ecosystem: Environmental > Terrestrial > Soil > Contaminated >... | reverse complement strand
CGAAAATGTGATCAGCCATGTATGGGACGTAATAGAAAAAATAGGTGAGCACGACGATCCCGAGAGATTCAGGAAAATGGGGATCGACGTAATTTTTGGTGCGCCAAGGTTTATTTCCTCCAGAGAAATAGAGGTAGACGGAAAGAAGATCAGGAGCAAAAAATTCGTTATATCCACGGGATCCAGCTCTCTCATACCCAATATTAAGGGACTCAAAGAAACGGGTTATATAACACATGTTGATGTTTTTCATCTAAAAAAACTCCCCCCTTCCATAATTGTCATAGGTGCAGGGCCGATTGGAATCGAGATGTCTCAGGCGTTCGCAAGATTCGGCTCCGACGTAACTGTGATAGAAATGGAAAATCAAATTCTTCCTAAAGAGGACGTGGATATATCTAAAACACTCGAGAGTTGTCTGGCAAAAGAAGGCATAAGGTTCTACACAGGAACAACCGTAAAGCGTGTTAATAATGAGAATGGGAAAAGGGCCATCCTTTGTGTAAAGGATGGAAAAGAGGTCGTGCACAGGGCTGATGAAATCTTAGTTGCTGTTGGACGCACTCCCAACACAGATGGACTGAATCTTGAGGCGTCGGGAGTTGAACACACCGAAAAAGGCATAACGGTAAACAGCAATCTCAAGACAACTGCCAAAAACATTTGGGCATGTGGTGATGTCGTGGGGCCCTATCTCTTTACACACATGGCTGAATACCAGGCCGGAATAGTACTCAGAAACGCGCTATTCAAGTTATCCGCTAAGGTTGACTATTCGGCAGTTCCATGGACAACATTCACCGATCCAGAGGTGGCTCACATAGGATTGACAGAGAACGAAGCAATAGAAAAGGATCTGAATTACACTGTTTATAAATACAACTACAGCGATGTAGATAGAGCGGTTACGGAGGTGGAAGGTCACGGATTCGTCAAGGTCTTATCCACCGGGTGGAAAGGAAAGATCATTGGAGCTCACATAATAGGCCCGAGTGCCGGCGAATTGATTCACGAACTCATACTGGCAATAAGGAAAAGGTTAACGGTTAAGGATATCTCTTCAACGATCCATGTCTATCCTACACTCGCCCTGGGTACGAGACAAACTACAGATTTGTATTTCCACGAGAAATTCTTCTCACCGGGCTGGACTCAGAAGGTTCTGAGATTAGTCGTAAAGATACTTAAGTAGGAAACTAGTCCCCGAGGACTCATAGTTCAACTTAACTTTATGTGAAGATTCGTATTAGTATGAAGTTGGGAAGCCACGCTCAAGGCGTTTTCATTCTTGGCAAGAAATAATAAGTCCTGATTCTAAAAAACATGGATATTCAGATTAATGAATTCGGGCATGACAGATTCTTGCCATTCCCGCGGATTACCCGATCAAGCCTGCACTCGAATGCATCGATCGGGTGACATTCGAGTACAGGCGTTAGCCGGAATCCACACTATTGTCAGGCGTAAACAGAATTACGTTTTAATACATCCTTTTAACTATTTCATTCGTCTAACTAGCTCAAATGATTAATGCACTTCGCCAACATTGGCCTGAATATCTGATGGAAGCAGCAGGACTGGGACTATTCATGATTTCAGCCTGTCTCTTCACCATACTTTTGGAGCACCCGGGTTCTCCGGTCCGTATGGCAATAAATGACCCTTTCTTCAGAAGGTTCCTCATAGGAGTAGCCATGGGCCTTACAGCAATCGGCATTATTTATTCACCCTGGGGAAAACAATCGGGTGCGCACATAAACCCATCTGTAACACTGACTTTCCTCCGTTTGGGAAAAGTGAAGTCTTGGGATGCCATCTTTTACATTATAGCGCAGTTTATTGGAGCGCTTCTAGGCGTTATCTTGGTTATAGCACTGGTTCGACACCTAATCACTCATCCTTCGGTCAATTACGTTGACACACTTCCAGGCCCCAGTGGAGCAATGGTTGCCTTCGTTGCCGAGTTAACGATCTCTTTTATTCTCATGACGGTCATTCTGATTGTTTCCAATACAAGAAGAATTGCTCGTTATACAGGTATCTTCGCAGGAATACTTGTCGCTATCTATATCACCTTTGAGGCTCCGCTCTCCGGAATGAGTATGAATCCAGCTCGAACATTTGGCTCTGCTATGCCAGCTCATCATCTTATGCACCTCTGGGTTTACTTTACGGCTCCAGTCCTGGGAATGCTTATAGCGGCAGAAGTTTACGTGAGGGTGATGGGACTGAGCAGCATTTCATGTGCAAAGCTACACCACCAAAATGATAAACGCTGCATACACTGCGGGTATCCCGGCGCAATAAAATCCACATCATTTAATGTAACAACAAAACAAAGGGCTTATATATGACCTTTATCAACATATGCAAAACAAAAATAGGAGGTTTTAAGATGAATAAATTCATCATAGCTAAAAGGGTCCTCACGGGCCTATTTGTCGCAGTCGTAATGGTGATCTTTCTCGTCCCGATGAGCAGCTTCGCCGCCAACGAACATACCACCATACCCTTTTACCCTTTACGGGCGTTAAGGTAAATGGTGGCACAGTTACACACACAAAGGTAGGTGATATGAAGCGAATGCCGATGGGACTGTGTCAAACGGGATGGTCTTCTTCAACATGACCAGCGCACCTGGTGAAGATACAATTGACGGCATAAAGCTGGACAGATGTCTAAAATCCTTCGACAACTTCACCATGTACGGGTAATTTTTAATAATCCTGAACTGGATAGTGCTTATTATGAAAAAAGCGAAAATAAGAAGCAAATCGGCGAATTAAAATTTCAGAGGTATTGAGAGTTTCTAAAATGGTACCAAACTTCAAATCCAAAATATCCTTATTTACGTAAATTTTAGGTTGGGAGGTTTAAAGATATGATAAAAATATTTACAATCGCGATTTTGGCGATAATTGTATTGTTTTTGTACACAACATTTAATAAAAGTGACCATTACCGATCAAGCAGGGCAGAGGATTCTCAAAACGAAAAGCTGGAAAAGGCAACCTTTGCCGGTGGTTGCTTCTGGTGTATGGAACCGCCTTTTGAGAAGCTGGAAGGAGTTTCGGCTGTAATATCCGGTTATACCGGAGGACACAAAACTAATCCAACCTATGATGAGGTCTCTGCTGGGGAAACCGGTCATTTAGAATCTATCCAGATTCTTTACGATCCATCCAAAATAACCTATTCGGAACTGCTAGACGTATTCTGGAGGCAGATAGACCCAACTGATCCCAACGGTCAGTTTGTCGATAGAGGCTCTCAGTACAGATCAGCAATCTTCTATAATAACGATGAGCAAAAACGTCTGGCTGAAAAATCAATGGAAGCGCTGGATAAATCTGGAAGATACGACAAACCCATTGTCACAGAGGTTATCAAAGCCTCTGAATTTTACAGAGCTGAAGACTATCACCAGGATTTTTACAAAAAGAATCCGGTAAGATATAAGACCTACAGATACTTTTCCGGCCGCGACAAGTACATTAAAAAGATATGGGGTGATGAAATGGAAACAAAAATTTCGGAAAACAAAAACGAAGCACAAAATAAACCAAGCAAAGATGAACTCAAGAAGAAATTAACTTCAATTCAGTACGATGTTACACAGAATAACGGGACCGAGAGGCCATTCGGCAATGAATACTGGGACAATCACAAAGAAGGGATTTACGTAGACGTTGTGTCCGGCGAACCTCTTTTCAGTTCGCTAGACAAGTTTGACTCCGGCACCGGATGGCCGAGCTTTACCAAGCCACTCGAGAAAGAAAATATTGTGGAAAGGCAAGACGACGGCTTATTCATGTCCAGGACCGAGGTTCGGAGCCAAAACGCTAATTCCCACCTCGGACATGTATTTGAAGATGGACCCGAGCCGACAGGACTGCGATATTGCATAAATTCCGCAGCGCTCCGCTTTATCCCCAAAGAAGATTTAGCGAAAGAAGGGTACGGAGAATATCAGAATCTTTTTGAAAAGTAAGAATCAAATTTCTGCACCGCCGATTGAGCTTTGTATGGAATCAGGCTGAATACCAACAGATAGGTTTTATAAAAAACAAAATTCCCAAATGGTTACATCTTTCTCATAAATTTAAACGTCTAATACTTTAAAAAAGCAATTGATTGATGATTTAACTAATTTAATTTTCGAGAAACTGCATGTTAAGTTTTAAAATGTAAAATCAAAAAAAACTTGGAGGTTTTTAAATTATGAATATACGTAATTTAGTAATTATCATTGTTTTGATAATCATATTTGCTCTTTGGTATTTATTCCGTCCAGAGAAAATATTTATAAGCAAGACCGTTGACGAGGAATTTCCCGGAACAACAGCAGTACAAACCACTGAATCCGAAAGCCAACCTAAGCTTCTTTACAATGGAAGCTTTCATGGTGTTGCACACGAAACAAAAGGAACTGCGTCCATATATCAACTCCCAGATGGCAAACAGGTATTGCGCTTCACGGACTTCGAAACCTCAAATGGTCCAGACGTGCAGGTCTATTTGGTCGCAGCGGAAGATGCCAACGACAATGATACAGTCAAAAACGCTGGATTTATTCATTTAGCGGCACTCAAAGGAAATGTCGGCGACCAGAACTATGATCTCCCATCTGATATTGACTACAATAAATACAAAGCCGTAACAATCTGGTGTCGTAGGTTTGGCGTAAACTTTGGCACGGCTCCATTAAAACCGAGTGCGGGTTAAGGAGCTTAGATAATGAACACAGAAAATCAATATGATGTGATCATCATCGGATCCGGAGCGGGCGGTGGTACTCTAGCACATCATTTGGCCCCTTCAGGAAAGAAGATTTTGCTCCTGGAACGCGGCGACTATGTGCCAAGAGAGAAAGACAACTGGAACGCGCTCGCCGTCAATGTGGAGGGAAAATATAATACCAAAGAGATATGGCGAGATAAGGATGGTAAAGAACTGCACCCCCACACAAACTACTATGTAGGAGGAAACACGAAGTTCTACGGTGCTGCACTCTTTCGCCTGCGCAAAGAAGATTTCGGCGAGTTAAACCACCATGGCGGTATCTCCCCAGCTTGGGCCATTAGTTACGAAGACCTGGAGCCCTATTATACTAAAGCTGAACAGATCTATCATGTGCATGGCAAGCGTGGTGAAGATCCCACTGAGCCCCATTCTGAAACACCTTTTCCGAACCCGCCTGTAAGCCATGAGCCACGCATACAGCAGCTCAGTGACGACTTTTCAAGCCACGGCCTCAATCCATTTCATACCCCGCTCGGCGTCATGCTGGATGAACAAAATCCTCACACCAGCCGCTGCATTCGCTGCAATACCTGTGATGGATTTCCATGCCTTGTTTATGCGAAGTCCGATGCCCATGTGTGCTGTGTGGAACCTGCTCTTCATAATTCCAATGTAACGCTGTTGACAAATTCCTTTGTCACAATTCTAGAGACTGGTCCCACTGGACGGGACATATCCAAGGTTCATGTTAAACGTAACGGATCAACAGTAGGTTACTCGGGAGATATAGTAGTGGTATCATGTGGGGCTATCAACTCTGCCGCATTACTACTGCGGTCGGCAAATGACAAGCATCCCAATGGTCTGGCTAACAGCTCCGATGTTGTCGGAAGGCATTATATGGGCCACGTAAATTCAGTATTGATGGCCATATCAAAGTGTCCGAATCCGACAGTATTTCAGAAGACCCTCTCAGTGAACGATTTCTATTTCGGTTCCAAGGAATGGGAATATCCGATGGGACATATCTCTTTTGTTGGCAAACTTGATGCTGAAACACTTAAAGCCGGAGCACCTGCCCTAACCCCAAAATGGACCCTTAACTACATGGCTACCCACTCACTCGATTTCTGGCTTACATCGGAAGACCTTCCCGATCCTGATAACCGAGTCACAATAGACAAAGGCGGAAATATCGTGCTCCAATACAAACCCAACAATGAAGAAGGTCACAAACAACTTACAGATAAGCTTAAAAGTCTTATGAACCAGCAGTCAAAGTGCCCTGTTCATGGGCATGAATGTCATCAGGGTTTATTTGCGCGAAATCTGTTTATCGGTCAGCGTATTCCTCTTGCCGGTGTTGCCCACCAGAACGGTACTATCCGCTTTGGAAACGATCCTAAAACGTCAGCCCTCGATATTAACTGTAAGGCGCACGACATCGATAATTTATACGTCGTTGATGCCAGTTTTTTCCCTTCCTGCGGTGCAGTAAATCCGGGCCTTACAATTATGGCGAACGCTCTACGAGTAGGTGATCACATTCTTGACCGACTCGGATAACGGGAAATGACGTTTCACCCTTCGATCCTTCGACGAGCTCAGGACGGGCCCTTCGATTAAACTTAGGGCACTGGCTGAACGGGGAAATTGGTAAGGCAACTATCGGTTACTTCCCGTTCATGCTGAGCTAGTCGAAGCATGGAAGCTCTTTGGGTGTCCTGCAAGATACAATGCATTTGCATATAGGAAATGAGGAAGCTCAAACTAATTGAAATGACAACTCGAGTATCACCTATATCCAAACTGTCTTTTCTATCATTTCGTTTGATTCCTCTCTCTTTAGTACTCGTTCTCTTGTCTTCAATCGCGGTCAGTCCGTGGCCCTCCCCTGCTTGGTCAGAGCAGCAAACCGACAAAACGATGGTGAAGGCCGTTGATACCATCGGAATGACGATCTCCGACATGGATCGCTCCATCGATTTCTATACCAATGTTCTTCCTTTCGAAAAGGTTTCGGATGTTGAGGTCTGGGGATCCGAGTACGAGCAACTTCAGGGGATCTTTGGCATCCGTATGCGTGTAGTACGTTTGAAGCTGGGTGATCAGTTTATCGAGTTAACCGAATATCTGACTCCGAAGGGAAGGCCCGTACCGATCGAGTCTCGAAGCAATGATAAATGGTTTCAGCATATAGCAATTGTGGTGAATGACATGGATAATGCATATGAACATCTGCGCAAACACAAAGTGCAGCACGCTTCTACTGCCCCTCAGAGACTTCCAGACTGGAATAAAGCCGCTGCCGGAATAAAGGCCTTTTATTTTAAGGACCCCGACGGTCATAATCTCGAGATCATATACTTCCCTCCCGGAAAAGGAGATCCAAAATGGCAAGTACCCCCTGGCAAATTATTCATGGGGATAGATCATACGGCTATTGTTGTAAGCGATACAGCTCAAAGCCTAAAGTTTTACCGAGACATAATGGGGACTAAGGTTAAGGGTGATAGTGAAAATTATGGAACAGAACAGGAGCATTTGAATAACGTATTCGGAGCGCATCTGCAGATAACTGGTCTGCGCAGTCCGATGGGGCCGGGGATCGAATTTCTGGAATATATCTCACCCGGCGATGGACGGCCAATTCCGGTTGACGAACGCGCAAACGATATAATGCACTGGGAGACAACTGTCGTAGTAGATGACATAGATGATGCAGTTAAGCAAATCAGAGAGGGAGATTACAAATTTGTCTCATCCGGAGTCGTGGAAGTTCCGGAGAATAAACTTGGTTTTAGAAAGGGAGTTCTAGTTCGTGACCCTGACGGTCACGTTATCAGAATAGTTGAGAAATAATTGACTAGTAATTGTTGAGTAACTCTTACTTTACGGGAGGTCAAAAATGAAGGCAATCGCCGTTATACCAGGGAAACCAAACTCAATACATTTGCGAGAGGTATCGAAACCAAAACTAAACGATATTTCAAATGGGCGCGGAGTATTGGTCAAGGTACTTCGCGTCGGGGTGGATGGAACAGACAAAGAGATCAACGCCGCAGAATATGGCGCTGCACCGCCTGGAGATGATTACCTCATTACCGGCCATGAATCCTTCGGTATTGTCGAAGAAGTCGGACCGAATGTCAGCGAGTTCAAGCCAGGTGATTATGTCGTGGCAACTGTGAGACGGCCCGGAGGTTCACCCTACGATAAGATAGGGATGTATGATATGACAACAGATGACGTGTACTTTGAGCGTGGCATAAATCTTCGTCATGGATACCTGACGGAATATTATGTTGATGAGCCTGAATACATAGTAAAGGTGCCACAGGGGCTGAAGGGGGTCGGGGTCGTTCTTGAGCCTACTAGCGTGATAGAAAAGGGTATAGTCCAGGCTTATGAGATCCAGCGCAGGCTTAGAATTTGGAACCCAAGGCGAGCCGCAGTGCTTGGAGCGGGAACGATCGGAATACTAGCAACAATGGCCCTCCGCCTGAGGGGATTAGAAGTCTGCACATTCGGAAGGACCAAACCCCCGTACTTAAATTCAGATCTATTGGGAGAAATTGGAGCCTGCTATCACAGCACTGATGACATTTCTCTCACTGATTCTGCCAAAGAGCATGGTCCATATGATCTCATTTTTGAAGCGACAGGATTTTCGCCAATTGTCTTCGAAGCCATGAATATACTGGGGAAAAACGGCGTCCTTGTACTCTCAAGCGTAACCGGGGGAGGAAGAACCATAGAGGTTCCTGCGGATATGATTAATCTGGGATTCGTTCTCGGAAACAAGGTTGTAGTTGGCACGGTGAACGCAAACAGGGAGTATTTTGAGATAGGAGTTAAGGATCTTTCGCAGGCAGACCTCGAATGGCCTGGCTGGCTCTCAAAGCTTCTAACCCATCCTGTGAAAGGCCTTGAAAATTATGAGGAATTGATAAATACACTCAGAAATGCAAAAGGAGCCATTAAGGTTTTTTGCGAAGTTGCACCACTATAATGGAAAAATCACAAATCTCAAAACCCAAATTCCAAATTAGATGGTTAAACCTTTTATTTGTGATTTGACTATTGGTAATTGTAATTTGTCTGCAGTTTGGTGCTTGGAGTTTGTAATTTAAAGCATTGGAGGAAAACGATGACAAACGAAGAGAAAAGGCTTGAGGAAGACCGTAACAGAAAAGCCCATTGGAAGCGTTGGGGACCATATTTGAGTGAGCGACAGTGGGGGACAGTAAGAGAAGACTATAGTCCCTATGGAGCAGCATGGGACTATTTTACACACGACCAAGCACGATTTCGGGCATACAGATGGGGAGAAGACGGCATCGCCGGTATTTCAGACAACCACCAGCGGCTTTGCTTTGCAATAGCACTTTGGAATGGAAATGACCCAATAATAAAGGAAAGACTCTTCGGCTTGACCGGAAGTGAAGGCAATCATGGTGAAGATGTAAAGGAATATTATTTCTACTTGGATAGCACTCCGACCCATTCATATATGAAGTATCTGTACAAATATCCGCAAGACGCCTTTCCGTATTCAAAACTTGTGGAAGAAAATAGGCGCAGGAGCCGGAGGGACTTTGAATTTGAGCTCATAGACACTGGGGTATTTGACGGCGATCGCTATTTCGATGTATTCATAGAATACGCCAAGGACGAGCCAGAAGATATACTCATTAAAATTACGGCCGTAAACCGAGGACATGACGAGGCCATTTTGCACCTATTGCCAACCATATGGTTTCGCAACGGATGGACCTGGAATGGTGACGTCGATAAACCCTACCTAAAGGAGATAAGAGGAAAGGGAGATAAGAATGTAGTAGAAGCTTCTCACCCTGGCCTAGGAAAAATGTGGCTATATTGCAACAATCCGGATGAAATTCTCTTCACAGAAAATGAAACTAACTATGAAAGACTATACGGGTTTAATAACGGATCAGCCTATGTTAAGAACGGTATTGCTGACTACATTGTGCATAATAACAAAGGTGCAGTGAATCCAGATAAGAATGGAACAAAGGCCTCGCCCCATTATATGCTTCGAATTGACTCAGGAGCAACAAAGACTGTCCGGCTGCGTCTTAGCGACAAAAAGGATTTACCTGATCCACTTGGAGATCAATTTGAATCAAGTTTTAATGAACGTTTGAAAGAGGCGGATGAATTTTACAACCTCGTCTCACCCTTTCCATTAACTGAAGAATTAAGGAGTATCCAGCGACAGGCTTTCGCCGGTATGCTCTGGAGTAAACAGTTCTATCATTACGTGGTAGGGGATTGGCTCAAAGGTGACCCGGCTGCCCCACCTCCCCCTGTTGAACGTAAGAACGGCAGAAATCGGGATTGGATTCATCTCTATAACGACGACATCCTCTCCATGCCCGATAAATGGGAATATCCCTGGTTCGCCGCATGGGACCTGGCATTTCATACAATTCCCCTCGCAATGATCGATCCTGAATTTGCAAAACGCCAACTCATACTCCTCACGAGGGAATGGTATATGCATCCCAACGGTCAACTTCCTGCGTATGAATGGGCTTTTGGCGACGTTAATCCACCCGTACATGCCTGGGCGGCACTCCGTGTGTATAAGATAGAGAAGAAAATGTACGGTCGTGAAGACAGGCTATTCTTAGAGAGGGTATTTCAGAAGTTGCTTCTTAATTTTACATGGTGGGTAAACCGAAAGGACTCGGAAGGTAAAAACGTATTTGAGGGAGGATTCCTCGGATTGGATAACATTGGCGTTTTTGATAGAAGCGCAAGACTTCCAACGGGTGGAAGCATTGAGCAGGCAGATGGAACAAGCTGGATGGGAATGTATTGTTTGAATATGTTGGCTATCGCCCTTGAATTGGCAAAATATAATCCGAGCTATGAAGACATTGCCAGCAAGTTCTTCGAACATTTTCTATACATAGCCGACGCAATGAATTTGCTTGGCGAAGGCAAAGGGCTTTGGGATGAAGACGACGGATTCTATTATGACGTACTGAATTTACCCAATGGTCGTCACCTGCCTATGAAAGTCCGTTCCATGGTGGGTCTAATCCCACTATTTGCCGTTCAGACAATGGAAGCCGAAACCCTCCATATGCTTCAAGGTTTTAAAGGGCGGCTTGAATGGTTCATAGATAATCGCGAAGAACTTAAGAAAAATGTCGCCTGTATGAGAACCCCCGGCGCTGGAGAAAGGAGACTTCTTTCGATTGTGAACCAGGATAAGCTTAGGCGCGTACTCCAGAAGATGCTTGATGAAAATGAATTCCTTGGGCCGTATGGAATCCGCGCCATATCCAGATTTCATGCCTCAAATCCATATATATTTCACGTTAACGGGCAAGAATACAGAGTCGATTATGAACCAGCCGAATCCTCGAGCGGTCTCTTCGGTGGAAACTCCAATTGGCGGGGACCCGTCTGGTTTCCAGTGAATTTTCTCCTGGTAGAGTCGCTTCAAAAGTTTCATTACTATCTAGGTGATAGTTTCAAGGTTGAGTGCCCTACCGGTTCAGGTAAAGAAATGACACTTTGGGAAGTGGCAGCCGAATTATCCCACAGGCTTATGAACATCTTTCTCAAAGACTCGTCGGGTAGGAGGCCCGTATATGGTGGGATTAAGAAGTTTCAAAACGATCCTCAGTGGCATGACCTGATACTCTTTCATGAATACTTTCATGGAGATAACGGAGCTGGAATAGGAGCAAGTCATCAGACGGGCTGGACTGGCGTCGTGGCAAAACTTATACAGCAATGTGGGGAATATTGTTTGCAAAAAAAAAGAGCCTGAGTTAATCGAGAAGGCTCAGGAAGAGAAAAGGATTAAGATGAAGATCACGTCGAAGGGTCGAGAGATCTGATGGCAGTTTAAAATATGATCAAATCTGTAGGGAACGCATACCTGTCCTGAGCCTGGCCGAAGGATATGCGTTCCCTACTCCGATGAATTTTAAACAATAATTAGCACACACGTACTTGGAGGTTGATTTAATAATGCTGGTCAAATTCGGACGCGAGACGTGTTGTTACCCGGAATCAGTTGAAAGCAGGGAATGGTTAGCTACCAACGGGATCGGTGGTTATGCCTCCGGTACAGTCGCAGGAATGCTTACTCGACGGTATCACGGTTTGCTTGTAGCCGCTCTCAAGCCCCCTCTAGGCAGAACCCTTTTGCTTTCCAAACTCGATGAGACCGTATCTTATAACGGATCAGAATACCAGCTATTTGCGAACCGCTGGAGTGATGGAACTGTATCCCCCATTGGCTATATAAGCATCGAAAGCTTTTTTCTAGATGGAACAATACCGGTTTGGAGATTCGCATGCGCAAATGCTTTATTGGAAAAACGTATATGGATGGAGCAGGGTGCCAACACAACCTACATTCGCTATACCTTATCCCGCGCAACCGCACCCCTCACCCTGTCAATTAAGGCACTTGTTAACTATCGTGATTACCACGGCATCACGCACGGAGGGGGTTGGCAGATGGGCATTGAAAACGCCGAAAAAGGGATCCGCATAGTGGCTTATCCCGGGGCAATACCTTTTTGCATCTTATCAGATAAAGCCGAAACTCAATCCACACATGACTGGTATTATGGATTTAATCTATCCCTAGGACAATACCGCGGTCTCGATCACATAGAGGATCATCTGCACGCCGCAACCTTTAAAGCGACCCTTAACCCAGGCGAGTCCCTCACATTCGTGGCAAGTACCGATGAGAGCACAGATTCAAATGGCGAAAAAGCACTGATATCGCGATTGAACTATGAGCAGGGACTCATAGAAAAACTACGCTCAACAATCCATGGAGATGTAAATCATATTCCACCCTGGATCGGTCAACTTGCACTTGCATCGGATCAGTTTATTGTCAGAAGACCATTGCCCGAAGAGCCTGATGGAAAAACCATAATCGCAGGTTATCACTGGTTTAGCGATTGGGGTAGAGACACGATGATCAGTCTTCCCGGTCTCACTATTTCTACCGGCAGGCCTGACGTGTGTCGCTCCATTTTGCGAACATTCGCAAAATACGTCGATGGTGGAATGTTACCGAATAGGTTTCCGGATTCAGGTGAACAACCGGAATACAACGCTGTAGATGCAACTCTGTGGTACTTCGAGGCAATTCGGGTATATCATGATTCAACAGAGGATGATGATTTTATATTAGAACTATTCCCCGTTCTCAAAGAAATTGTTGAATGGCACACTCGGGGAACACGTTACAACATTCACGTCGACCCAAATGATGGCTTGCTCTTTTCGGGCGAAAAAGGGGTTCAACTAACATGGATGGATGCCAAAATAGGAGATTGGGTAGTAACTCCAAGGATCGGTAAACCGATTGAGATTAACGCACTGTGGTACAATGCTCTTTTAACCATGGCGAAGTTCGCAAAGCGGATTAAGAAAACATCGAAAGAATACGAGGGCGCAGCAAAAAAGGCTTTAGGGGGATTCAGGCGCTTCTGGGACGATAAACTAGGATATTGTTACGACGTTATAGATGGACCTGACGGAAACGATCCATCAATAAGACCAAACCAGATATTTGCCGTTTCACTACCTGAAAGCCCACTAACGACTCCACAACAAAAGGCAGTGGTAGATATTTGCGCTCTTCGTTTACTCACATCACATGGACTTAGGAGCCTCGATAATAGAAATCCTCAATATAAAGGACATTACGGAGGAGACCAGTTTCATAGAGATAGTGCATACCATCAGGGAACAGTATGGGGATGGTTGTTAGGACCTTTTGTTCTAGCACATCTTAAAGTCTATAATGACCGAATTAGAGCTAGAGAATTTCTAGAACCAATGTGTAATCAATTATTTGCACATGGTCTAGGAAGCCTAAGCGAAATATTTGATGGAGATGCGCCGTTTACACCACGAGGCTGCATAGCCCAGGCATGGACAGTCGCTGAGGTACTAAGAGCCTGGATGGAGACGGAATCAGCCGCTAAAAAAGATTGATGATGCAGGATGCAGGCTCCAAAAGAATCACCGATCTATCAATTGCGTCTCTGCTTCTAAAAACCGATCGGCCTGAGCTCAGTCGAAGGGCGCTCTGAATCCGCGAAAAAAGCATAAATGATTCATGAATGAATTCACCCTTCGACAGGCTCAGGGGTCAAGGGATCATTTTTAATTCTGTGTGGGAACCGAATGGGCAACCTCTTTTTTCGTCCTTCGACACTTCGGAATTCCCACGTCCCAGGACTCAAAGCAGGCCAGCAGCGATAAGCCTTTCTCCCTTGCATCCAGGGTTTCAATCCATCCGTATTAATAGAAATTTTTTGCCTGAGCAAAAAATCCCCTTGACAAGATACCCCGACTGTGATCTAATCAATATAGCAATGGGGTTTATACATTATTAGTTCTAAATCGAAGGTGCAAACATTAAACAGGGTGCATCTAATACGTACAATATTAGCGGACTCATATGTAAAAAATAGGGGAGGGTAGAACGATGCGATTAATATGTAAATTTGAGAAGGTGTTTTTGGTGAAGCTTCTAGTATGTTTTTTTATGTCGCTATTGTTTCTTTTAATCACAACGCGAACAATGGCTGCAACATTCACAGTGATCAATCTGAACAATAGCGGCGGAGGAAGCCTCCGGGATGCAATTGATCAGGCTAATGCTGCCATGGGTGCTGACGACATAGTGTTCGCGCCAGGGCTAATGGGGACGATCATGCTAGGCTCAACCCTGCCGAATATTACCGATGCCGACGGGCTCACCATTGACGGCGGAGACTCAATTACGATAAGCGGTAGTAATGCATTGCAGGTGTTTTTTGTGAACCCGGGTGCAGAGCTTACCCTAGAAAACCTGACTGTTGAAGACGCTGGCGATCCAAACGTTGCAGGCGGCGGCGTTAGAAATGATGGCTTGCTTACTGTATTAGACTGTACATTCGCAGGAAATAGCGCTAACAACGGCGGCGGCATCTTCAACAATAGTTCTGCTACAGCGACCATAATGGACAGCACCTTCTCTCATAATAATGTACCAACTTTCGGCGGCGGCATCAGAAATCGCGGCATGCTAACAGTGATTAACAGCACATTTGAAGGGAATATCGGAAACTCTAGCAGTGGCGGCATCGATAATGAAGGTAATTTAATAGTGATAAACAGCACTTTCTCTGGAAATAGCACTGGTATGTTTGGGCAGGGCGGAGGCATAACAAACGTTGGTGGAATCGCGGGTGTTACTCTTACCGTCATAAACAGCACTTTCACTGGAAATAGTGCTGCCAACGGCGGAGGTGGCATTATCAATTCAATGGGCGCATCCGCGGAGCTTCTCAACACGATCATGGCAGATAACCCAGGCGGGAATTGCCTTGGGACGATTACCGATGGCGGATTTAATATCGATGACGGAGCAACCTGTGGTTTTATGGTTGCAAATAATTCTCTGCCCAACACAAATCCAGAGCTCGACCCCACGGTACTTCAGGATAATGGCGGACCAACTCAAACCATTGCTCTCGAGCCCACAAGCCCCGCAATTGATGCCATACCGGTCGCTGACTGCACTGATACTGACGGCAACCCTGTCGAGACGGACCAGCGCGGTGTCATAAGACCTCAGGGAATGGATTGCGACATTGGGGCTTTTGAGTCCAAACCTCTTGATCTTTCCATAAGTAAATCGGCAGACAAGGACCCCGTGAAAAGGGGAAAGAACCTAGCCTACACCATTATGGTCTCTAATGAGGGGGATGAGGAAGCGAATGGAGTCATTATGAATGATCCCCTACCGGTGAGCACGACTTACGTGAGCTCAAGCACAAGCCAAGGAAGCTGTACGAATCCTCCTGTCGGATCAACCGGCACGCTTAGCTGTAGTCTGGGAACTATTGATAGAGGAGAAGGCGCCGCAGTCAATCTAGTGGTGAAGGTCAACGCGCGCGGCAAAACAACAATATCAAATACTGCGAGTGTCAATTCTTTGACGCCAGACTCCAATAATGCAAACAATTCAGCCACGCTACTGACCAATGTCTTTGGGAGCAGAAAGTAAAGTTATGATCCCCCATCCTAACCTTCCCCCTTTAGTAAAGGGGGAAGGGAGATGAATGGTAAATGTAGGGGCTGATGCACTCAGCATCCCGAACGATGCCCGTCCATGGGACGCGCTACATTCTCAGTAATTTAATGGAATCGGATCCTTAATAAGTTTATGTATTGGGGTGTCGTTTCTTTATGCCGAGTTTTTGCATTCGAGAACGGAGTGTACTGGGATTTATCTTCAAGATTGAAGCGGCACCTTTTTCCCCGTCAATCACCCAGTTTGTCTTCTCAAGAATACTAGTTATATGGGATCGCTCCACATCCTCCAGGGTTTGATCCATTGTCAATTCAGAAGAGACGTTTAAACCCAACAGAGATTCATCGATCTGAATCTCCGACCCCTGGGAAAGTACAACAGCGCGTTCAATCACATTTTGTAACTCCCTTATGTTCCCGGGCCAGCGATAAGAAGTTATCCTATCCATAGTGTCTTTAGATATTGGCTTAAACTGTTTATTGATCTTTTTAGCAAATTTAGTAAGAAAGAAATTTGTCAAAAGTGGAATATCAGATTTACGTTCTCTCAGTGGGGGCACCTCAATAGGGAAAACATTCAGCCTGTAAAAAAGATCAGTGCGGAAAGATCCTTTCTTAACAGCCTCAGTAAGATTTCGATTCGTAGCCGCAATTACACGCACATTCACCCTGATAGGATTACTGCTGCCCACACGTTCGAATTCTCCCTCCTGAAGAACACGCAATAGCTTGACTTGAGTGTCAAGGGGCAATTCGCTAACCTCATCCAAAAATATTGTGCCGCCGTCAGCAAGCTCAAAGCGCCCAACCCTCTGCTGGAGAGCTCCCGTGAAAGCCCCTTTCTCGTGGCCAAAGAGTTCACTTTCAACTAGTCCCGCAGAGATAGCCCCACAGTTTACCTTCACAAGGGGCCGCTCCTCGCGACCACTAAGGTTATGTATGGCTCGAGCTATAAGCTCTTTACCCGTACCGGTCTCACCGTATATCAAGACAGTGGAATCAGATGCTGCCACCTGCTCTACGTTGCGTAGTGCCTTTTTGAGTGGTTCGCTTTGACCTACGATCTCTTCGAAATTGTATTCAGTTTTGATTTCTTCCTGCAGATACACATTTTCAATCTCAAGGCGGTTTTTTAGTTGTTCAACTTCAAATAGAGCCTCCTGAAGAGCCTGCTCGGCATGCTTTCGCTCGGTTATGTCCTCTACCATAGCAAACGTATACATGAAATTTCCGTCGTCGTCGCGTATGGATGAACATATCGTATTTGCCCAAATGAGCCGACCATCTTTTTTAGCATAACGTTTCTCAATTCGGAAATCCCCGATGTTCCCCTCCACTAGCTCCGTGAACAGTCTTTTACTTTCGTTAAGGTCTTCTGCAAAGGTTATTTCTTTAAAACTCATGCCTTTGAGTTCCTCTTCGGTGTATCCGAGCATATCCTGAAACGATTTGTTGACATGCATGAATCTCCCAATGTTATCGTTGATTGAAACTCCGATAGGGGCCGATTCAAAAAGAGCCCTAAAGCGCTCTTCACTTTTCCTTAGACTATGGACAGCCTTCTCGCGCTCCATTTCGGCTCCTGCACGTGCTGCAAAAATTTTAAGAACTGACAGTCCATGTGGCTTCTCGGACATCGGTTCCCGATCTAAGATAGCAATATGTCCAAGTATGTTCTGGTATGAATCGCGAATAGGAATACCTAGAAAACTCTCCGCTCCCCATTCCGCCAGGCCGACATCCTTCGGAAATAGCGTCTGTAGAGAATTGGGGTAGCAGCATACATTTCCATTGATGACATTTTCACACGGGGTCCCAGCCAGTGTATACTCAAAGTTTTCTCCGAACTCTTTGCCCATCCAAAAGGCCAGGGTTCGAACCCTGGTCGAGGCTTCATCTGTACACTGTGTAACGAACGCATAGCGAACGTTGAGAGCAGAAGCAAGATGATGCACGAGTGAGCGAAAGAAATCTGAACCGGTAACCGCGGCTGTCCCCTCTGCAAGATGCTGGAGCAATTCCACCGATTTAATGTCTTGCAGTGGGAGCGTAGCTGTCTCTTTCCGCTCGTCGGTCATTTTTTCTAATTCCTTAGAGCTTTGAGAAAACGAATTTGTACCCGGATTGACCGATTGCTCAAAATCTCGTTCTTGATGTTGGACTGCCCCTCGTCGATTATTCTTTTTAATTTTAATACTAGTAGGACTACGCTCGTCAACCATAAAGAAGTTCTAAAATACTCTTACAATAGCTCCATAAACCGTATATTATAGTGCTCCGATCGCCCTCAATCAATAGGGTGTGGTAGTATTAGCCCCTTTTAGTCCGGACTCCGTGATATTTCGAACCACGCTCGATATTTCGTGAGAAATATTTGGCCTATCGAAAACTAATTAATGATGACCCATACATAAAACACAACAAACTGAACCACTTACGAATCTATATGAAAGCCCTAACCCTTTTGGCACAGCACTTGCCACCTTATTACACTATTACACTGAACGCAGATAAGATTGGATTAAAGAAGCAGATTTATAAAAGGACTCAAACTAATGTTTAAAATCACTAAGACCAAAGAGGACGAGAACACAATTAACCTGAGAATGGATGGCAAGTTGGTTGAAGAATGGCTGACAGAATTTGAAAAGCTATATCTCAAAATCAAAAAGGATAAAGATACGAGAATTATAATAGACCTCTCGGGTGTGAGTTTTATTGACGATAACGGAATTGGTTTCATAGAAAAAATAATGGATCACAGGATAGACATAATTAACTGTTCTCCGTTTATCGAATCGCTACTGGGCGACTTGGTAAACAGGGATAGAATCACGAAATAGAAATTAAAGAGTTAAGGAGATTGAAATGGATACAATCACCGTTGTGAATCAGCCAACATCTATAGGAAAGGATTTGAAACCGTTTTTGAATCAAAAAACGTACTTTGAAAATAAAGAAACTGTACTCATAGAGCAGCTTAAGAGCGGTGATCACGAAGCATTCGAAACAATATTCAGTATCTATGCAAACAAGGTTTACAACCAGGCTCTTAAACTGTTGGGGAATAGTCCAGATGCCGAGGACGTAGTACAAGAAGTATTCCTGCTTGTGTATAGAAAGTCGAAGACCTTCCAGGGTAAATCAAAATTTTCTACCTGGCTCTACCGTCTCGCAGTGAATGCAACTATCACAAAGCTCCGACAGAGGAAAGAGGAATCCGTTTCAATCGATGACTTCCTACCAAAGTTCAGCGATGATGGCCATCACGCAGTAAGACCAGTGGTAGATTGGTCTCAAGAGGTTGATAAACTGGCAAGTAATATGGAGATTTCCCGTGTAATAAGTCAGGCAATAGAACAGCTCCAGCCCTTAGATAAGGCAGTGTTAGTATTGAGTGATTTAGAAGAGATGTCGAATGGAGAGATTGGTGAAATACTCGGATTGAGCATTTTAGCGGTAAAGGCTCGTCTCCATCGTGCGCGGCTATTTTTACGGGGAAAGCTAGCGGCCAATCTAGGATACTAAAATTCTTAAATCTGCTTAAGGTTCAAAAATGTATACTATTTAGAATCATAATCCGAACTGCGAGCGTCTAATAAGATGATAATTGATATTCTCCAGGATTTGGTTTTTCATGACAAGAAAACAAATAGAAAAGACGAAAAATCGAAAAATCGAATTAAACTGTAAGAAGACTACGTCCATCATCATGGATTACATAACAGAAGCGTTGAAACCCGACATTGCATTGGAATTTGAGAAACATCTGAGCATTTGTCCCGACTGTGTTGCTTTTCTGAATACTTACAAAAAAACGATGCACGTAGTCCATTCCTTTTACAATAAAAAATCCCAAAAAATGAAAAAGGGATTAAAGAAATTCCTCAGAGCGAAGATTAATAGAAGAGAATTCTGAAAGGGCTTTTACACTATCCACGAGGTTCTCATCTAGCTCATTGTTTTGTAACCCAACTCCCGTTAGGGAGCTGTATCGCCCAGCCAGGCATGGCCTCGCTTCTTCTAACTGCAGCAAACTGCTCCCCGGCCTCCGGAGCAACGCGGTCGACATTTTCAGATGTAGCCTCTAGACCATTTACCTCCACAATTGCCCTAGCCATCCCGTCTATAATTTTCATTCTGTCTTGATTTTCCATATTAAATGCATTCCTTTCCTGACCTGTGAGATCACCCAGCATCACAAGTAATCCCTTATTGCCCTCTCCCACTTTACGATCTGATAACATTTTACTTATTTCACTAAGCCTTGTCCCCCTGCTCTGAAAAGCCCTGACCACCCCTGGCATATTACGAATCTTATTTGTGATCTCTCTTGCGATATCTTCCTGCGCCCATGCAAACTTCGACAAATCTAACGAGTAATTACCCCTAAGTCTTATCAATCTCCTGTACGTGAGTAAAGGTTTTTGGGGATATATTCTACGGCTCTGTGGTTCCACCGAAGAGTCCTTCTTCTTAGGTGGTTGCCCGCTTGTTGGTCCCTCTCCTTCCTGTGGCTTTAACAGTTCTTCCTCCAAATTAATATATGCTTCTCGAACCTCCTCTGCCGGAAAATAAACATTAACATTTATAGTAGCACAAGCTTGTAAAAATATCGGAAGAGATATAAAACAAAACAGTAGAACCAGTATTTTGTTTCTAGTCATTGACTTTCTCCTTAATTCCTTTTATTTCCAAGATCAATTTGAAGCTGCCCCTCTTTAGCCCTCTTTGAAATTTCTCTTATTACGGAGAGCATGTGGTTCAAAGATATCGTATTTCTTCTTGGATCTACTTTAATAGATAAATTCTCATAGCCAAATATACTGTTAGATATGTCAAACTCACTGAAGGTCAATACCCCGTCCTTAATGTAACCTGAGATTTCACCCCTATCATACCTTCTTGATGAACCAAGAAAGAATCTGCTCTTTGCTCCCAATTTCTCTAATAATGCCTTCCCCAGCCTCCTTGACTCTCTCTTTGATTTTATAGACCAGAATTCAAAAAGTCCATCGATAGTATCTAATTCCGTTCCTTTACCATTTAACCAAACAAGCCCATTTATTCTGCCCGTGATATAATCTTTGATGGAATTGACTCTATTAGAGATATCTCCCAGACCTATATCTTTTAATAAAACTGAAAGATTATATTTGTCTTCTTTCCCTCCATAGTTAAAGGCACCAGCGAGAAATATTCTCCCATCAAACAAATTGGATGAACACTGATTTAGATTGAGTCTTAATTGGCTGATGCTAAACATGCATTCTATGTCATCAAAACTCAAAAATCCATATTTTATCTCATCTATCGTTAAGAAATCGTTTTTACCGTAAATCTCAGTGTCATTCAACAAAGATAAAAACCTTTCAAATACCTCCTTATCCAACTTATGATGCTCACGCAATAGGGACGCCAGAAGATTTCGAGACTCACCGTATTCGTCAAACGTAATTACACCGTTTACACCGTTAACAGAGATTGGGATCCCTGAAATAACGCCGGCAAAGGAGGTGTTGGCAAGAGACAATTTGCCGCTCCATGATACATTTTTATGTAGCGCATGATCAAATACCATATCCAACTTTCCATCGCCTCTTAACTCACCTCCTCTAACCGAGTCAGGCAGAATAGGATTTAAAATACTCTTGACCACCGGTAAGGGAATTTTGTTTGAATTAATTTTTAACGATCTTTGTTCATTCAATAAATTCTCCAGTCGACCTGTAAATTCAAGCTTTTCTCCATCTCCATTTTCTATAAACCCTTCTTTAAATAGCAAAGTTTCACCAATTGTCTGAATTTTCACACCACTCCTGATGCTGGAAGCCTTTTTATTATCCCCTACCCTCAATTTGTCAATTTTTAGTTCGCCCTCTCCTTGGGGTGTTAAACCTTTACCAAGAGTTCCCTTGAAATCAAATACCATTCTTTCAAGAAAAAAAACATTGGACTTGTAGGGAATATTAGCGTCTTCTATCATGAAGGATGAAGAAATGAATGACAGAGGTTTATTTATATTTAATAACAAGCTACCCCCCAGCCTTCCCCCGAGAACACTGCCTTCAAGATCATCTATCTTAATACCATCCGATGAAGAAGCTAATTTCAGTGATACTTTCTTAGCACTTTGTGATTTTATATCAATTTCATCAACAAACACATTCCCATCCCAATCCGTTTTTTTATTTTTACCATTATAGTATATAAATTCTCCCCCCATTCCTTTTGACTCAATTCCATAGTTGGGCCCTGAAAAGCTGGCTTGTGAAAACTCAATTTTACTGGAAAATCTATCTCCCCTCCCGCCAAATATTATCACTGTTTCATTTGCCTTGAGTTCTCCCAAACCTTCCAACCTTGCTTTAAGATTGATGAGTTTAAGCTCGTCATTCTCGATTGCATAATCGGATGTAACAGAAGGAAATTTGAAATCATCATATCTTCCATCTTTTAAATTAACATTTCCCTTCAATCCAGATTCGCCCGTATGGTCTGAGGATAGTCTAAGTCGAATTCTGTCAATAAATATTTTCTCATCTCTATCACTCAATCCCAGACCGGAACCGTTAATAGCCATATAGAATTCCCACTTAATACCATAGAGGATTATAAGATCGTCAATTGCTCCCTTCTCGATCGTATACCCCTTCCATGAAGCCTTTTCAAAGGTTAACCCCCTACTCATGAAAGAGACCTTATTCCGCCTTAGCCGATTTTCACCCTCACTTAATGACTTATCTGATGTATTAGTGAAACTTATATTAATCGGCTCTTTCGTCTTTAAATTCGATATCTTAATCTTATCGCTTAAACCTATGTTTAAATTTAGATCATTAAGAGAAAATGAAAGCTCGGAACTATTCCATCTACTATTGGTTTTAAATTCTAAGTCCGCATTTAAATCTTCCCATAACCCGAGTTTTGTTACAACATTTTTTGAATTTAACTTTCCCTTTATAGATAAGCCGCTTGATTCTCTCCGGGAAATAATTTTTTTAAAATCCAGGCTACCTCCAAGTTTATTTATCTTTATGTCCCTTTCACTATCGTCAAAATCGACTCCGATTAGAACAGCTTTGCCGCTAAAGGTAACATCGTCCTTTCCCAATGAGCCCGTAAGTTTTAGATCTTTTGCCTCGATTCCCCCCGATGCAACAATATTTGAAAAGCCACGTAATAAAATAGCTATGTCCTCAAGCCGAGTACTATATGCAGAACCGTTAATATTAAAAACTCCTTCTGCTGTTACCCTATCAATGCTCCCATCAAATTTGCCAACAAGTAATTCCCCTATTTCAAAATCAAATGTATTTATCAACAGTGTGTCAGATCTTTTGTCGTATGTAATATCATATAGGAGTTCGGTCGATAAAAGTGGTCGGGTATTTGTGGATTCTTCACCATTTTCTAGTTTAATCTTCCCGCTTGAACTGATCGTTTCAGTTATCTGAAAATTTAAGTCTGCATGTAACGAAAGATCCTCCTTATGCTCTAAAACCTCGGATAATGAGCCCACTTTTAACTCAGCTATATCTATATTTAATTCGCTATTCGTTTGGTTCGAAGAAGTTTTAATAAATCCATTGATATCAATTTGGTTATCAGAGATTGTTATATTTCCCTTTATATCAATATTTTTTTGATCTTCTAACTCGTAATCTCTTAATCTAAAATCCAATTTACTTATATAAAGTTTTACCCCGTCTGAAACTTCAATTTTAGCCATATTTAATTCTATTTTTTTTATACCAATCGAAAAAAAACCCTCTTCTTCCTTATCTAACCTTTCTTGTCCGAGTTCAGTGATAAGCTTCTTAAGTTTCTCGAACCCGACTTTGGGTAATGATAAGTCTGCATCATTAATCACTATTTCTTCAATTTCCATTTTACCTTTGATTATTGATGATGTTATATCTGGTTTGATAATTAATTCTCCGATCTTGATTGGATAAGCATTAAGATCAGTTGAGTCAAAAATCTCTATGTTCTCGACTTCGAGACCGGCTAAAAAACCAAATGCAATGTCACCGATCTTGACTTCATAACCCTTTTCTCTGGAAATATCTACTACCAGGCTTTGAACTTTTTCGGCTAAGTAAAACTTTGAAAATAAGAAAACGGAGACGAGCAAGAGTGAAAAGACAATCGCAACAATTGTTAAAAAATATTTTGCAATACCTTTCCGGAGAGCCGGCATACTTCGGATATTATATTAGTAATAGCTTGAATTAAAAGGAGACTAAAAAAATCAGAAAACGAAACTAAGGGGTGTTCGGTTCATAACAGGCTAAGAATCCGTGATATAAATTCAGCTTAAAAATTCGCCTATCTCCAAGACACATATCTTGTGTCTTTAATATGGTTGTAATAGGCTAAAACCTTTTCAACATATGCCTCAGTTTCAGGATACGGCGGAATCTCATATCCATATTTTATTACTGCGTCCTTACCGGCATTGTATGCAGAAAGCACAAGCTCTAAGTCACCCTCGAAATATTCCATTAAGTCTCTCAGATGCCTGACTCCTCCGTCGATGTTATCTTCAGGATCAAAGGGATCTTCTACTCCATATATACTTGCAGTCTCAGGAATGAGCTGCATCATGCCCATCGCTTTTTTCGGCGAAACAGCTTGCGGATTGAAATTCGACTCCATCTTTATCACTGCCTTAATTAGATAAGGATCTACACCGTATCTTTCACTTGCACTCAATATTTCATTTTCAAACTCCGACTGAAAATGATCATATTCAATACTATCTCTAAACGTTTTATCTATAACATTAAACCTTGCAAGCGGCGATGGAACGCTGAAAGTTCTCTCGGATGGGACATTATTACACTCGAGCGTTTCAAATCTCAAATTACTCTTAAGTATGACCATACAACTTGACACCCCCGTGATAGTTGCATACTCATCATTAGCCAGAGGAATCACATCACCCTGAGAATAAGTCTTGAGCTTACCGGTAACATGATTTTTAATTATCGCCTTTGAAGTCGAGCCCCCGGCACCAATAGTGCCAAGAAGCATTAATTGATCTTGTTCAAAACCCTGTGAATAGAACGGATAGAGAAGAAAAGTCCATAAAACTGTGACAAAGGCTACATGAGAACTTCTCATTTGCGACATATACTATCAAAGATGAACAACAAATACAATACAAAACTTTTATGAACGAAATCTAGACACAATTAGCCCAGCTATTTGGTGTCAAACCAGATCGCTACCCATCCGCTTTCAGAATACTCGTTATTTACCTTGAAGCCTCTTTTTGCATACGCAGTTACCAGTGCTTCCTTCTTCATCTCATAGATTCCAGAAACAAGGAGAATGCCTTCCCTTTCTAACATGGATTTAAAACCATCTACCATAGTCAGAAGATCATCAGTAACAATATTTGCTATAATTAATTCAAATCTCCCTCGAACATCTTCCAAAGATCCATACTGTACACGACCTATAGAACTCAAATTGTTCTTCTCAAAATTCACCTCAGCCTCTTTCACCGCTATCGGATCGATATCCACAGCCAAAACACTTTCAGCTCCCAGCGATGCAGCACAGACCCCCAATACTCCGCTTCCACACCCAAAATCCAAGACTTTTTTTAGAATCCCATTTTTGAATATTTCTTCAAGACCCATTATACAGAGCCTGGTTGTAGGATGTTCGGCACCAAAGGAGCTTCCTGGAGAGATCTCGATGATTCTATTTTCACCCTCCGGGGTTTTCAATCTAATCCTCGATTCCGTCAATCGAAATTCCACATAGGGTTTATAGGGTCTCATTGATTGCATCTAAACATCTTTTTGTCTGAACGTCAAGAGACCTATAAAGCTAGCGGAGGACTTTAGTCCTCCATAAATTGTCATCCTGAATCCTGTCCTGAGCCTGTCTTGAGCCCTGAGTAAAGCTGAAGGGTCGAAAGGCCAAGTCGAAGGATCGTTTCAGGATCTCAGCTCACTTCGCTAGAGACGCAAAATTTTCCGTCTCTACCTCTAAAGGAGGGTTCATGATGATTTTGATAATAACTATAATTAAAGGTGACAAGATTACTATGCCTTGCGCAGTGTTCCCAATAAAAAAAATTAATCTAAATCAAGTTGAAATTGATGATAATACTAGTATCCTTTGATCAACTCTTCGTCTAATTAAGGAGTAAAAATGTACGA
>Ga0326597_10002753_pt1 | contig 26034 bp, 23 predicted proteins | sample RVTome_12_FD_203789 | JGI IMG/M metagenome (GOLD analysis project Ga0326597, IMG submission 203789) | Soil microbial communities from uranium-contaminated site in the Upper Colorado River Basin, Wyoming, United States - RVT100D185 | ecosystem: Environmental > Terrestrial > Soil > Contaminated >... | reverse complement strand
GCTCTCGGCTTACGCCGACGTGGGACGGGAGCGCTTCGACAAGGAGCGGTTCGACGAGTTCTGCCACCGTCACATGCGCGAGCTCGACGAGATCGCGTGGGAGTTCTTCGGCACCGAGACCGCGAAACACGCGGTGCGGCTCAAGGTCCAGGCTCTCTTCCCCGAGTACGAGCACCAGCAGTTCACCGAGCACTTCTGGGAGAGGATCCAGATGTGGCGCCGGGACGAAGAGGCAGAGAACACCTATAATTGAGGGTGGATGAGCCATCAAGGCGTCCGGGCCCCGAAGCCAGCAGCATATGCCGACATCGAAGCGCTGCCCGACCACTTCGTAGGGGAGATCCTCGATGGAGATTTGTACGCGTCACCTCGACCCCGTTTACGTCATGCTCAGGCAACCGGATGGCTCGATAGACGACTTGGCCCGCCCTTCCATGAAGGAAGCGGCGGACCCGGGGGATGGTGGATCCTCATCGAGCCCGAGCTCCGTCTTGGCGATGACTACGTCGTCCCCGACCTCGCCGGGTGGCGGCGAGAGCGACTTCCCTCCATCCCCAATGCGGCCCGTCTCGAGCTCGCCCCGGACTGGGTGTGTGAGATCCTGTCGCCTTCGACGGAGCGCATCGATCGCGGCCTCAAGCTCCGTATCTACGCCCGGGAGCGCGTTTCCCATTTGTGGCTCCTCAACCCGGACGCGCGCACGCTGGAGGTGTTCCGTCTTCAGGGCGGCGCGTGGCTGGTCGCCGCGGTCCACACCGGAGAGACGCCGATTCGAGCTGAGCCCTTTGAAGCGATCGAGCTCGACCTCGCCGCTCTCTGGGGCGAAACACCGGCCTAGCTGCACGCGCTGATTGCGGAGAACGGAGCCTCGCGACCCACGCGAGGCGCACCACGCGGTGACATTGGAACCGCACTGATTCCGGCGCTCAAGGCTCCTGGTTCTTCGTTTCCTCGCGCACCGTGGGATAGGTAATGCCGAGCTGCTCGAGGTAGCTGTCGTACTTGGTCTCGTCGTAGTAGTACTTCCGCATCTCCTCGCGGAACGACTCCATGCGCTCGCGATTGAGAAAGATGGCGGGCGGATCGCTTTCGGTGATGAACGGCGTGTACTGGTGATCCTTGGTCTGCTCGTTCTTGAAATAGTCCCACGCTTTCTGCACCAGCTCCGGGCTCATGAAGAGGTCGAGGGCGGTCATCACCATGACCTTGGCCCCCGCGGTCGCGCCTTTGTGCGCGATGGGAGTGGCCATGGCGATGGCGTTCGCCCAGTGGTGACCGGGCCCGCCGGGGATGTTCGAGGGGAACCGGAGCGTCACCGTGGGAACGTTCCAGGTGATGTCTCCGATGTCGTCCGACCCTCCGCCCATTCTCTTGTCTTCCGGCTCCGGCTCCTCCAGCTTGCCGAGCTCCGTCTTCAGTCCTTCCTCCTTGACCCCGAGCTCGCGCTGGAGCGCTTTCGCGAGCTTCTGGTCCGCCTCGCTCCACTGGGGAAGACCGACTTTCTCGATGTTCTTCCACATCGCCTCGGCGACGACTTTGTTGAAGTGCTGGGGATAGGCGTGCCCGAGGATGCGCCAGCTCACCTCGGTGTCGGTCATCTCCGCCGCCGCCTTCGCCGTCTTGTTTCCGATCTCGAAGAGCTTCTTGATGTCGGGCTGGTCGAGCTCGCGAAAGTAGTACCAGACGGAAGCCTCGGAAGGCACGACGTTCGGCTGGTCGCCGCCGTTGGTGATGACGTAATGCATGCGCTGCGAGAGCCGCAGGTGCTCGCGCCGGAAGTTCATCGCGGTGTTCATGAGCTCGACCGCGTCGAGGGCGCTCTTCCCGCGCCAGGGAGCGCCGGCGGAATGGGCCGACTCGCCGCGGAACGTGTACTCCACCGAGACCAGGCCGTTTCCGCTCCCCGTGCCCCATCTCGTCGTGAGGTCGTTTCCCACGTGGGTGAAGATGCAAACGTCGACGTCCTTGAAGTAGCCCGCGCGGACGAACCAGGCTTTCGAGGCCACGAGCTCTTCCGCGACTCCCGGCCAGAGCCGGAGCGTCCCCTGAATGGCCTCTCGCTCCATGATCCGTTTGAGCACGATGGCGGCGGTGACGTTCACCGCCTGGCCGGAGTTGTGTCCTTCACCATGCCCCGGCGCCCCTTCGACGAGCGGATCGTGGTAGGCGACTCCCGGCTTTTGCGATGCTTTGGGAATGCCGTCGATGTCGCTCCCGAAGGTGATGACCGGTTTTCCCGAGCCCCAGCTCGCCATCCAGGCGGTCGGAATGCCGGCGATTCCCTCCTCGACGGTGAACCCGTGCTCTCTCAGAAGGGCCACGAGATAGCGCGAGGTCTCGACTTCCTGAAATCCCAGCTCGCCGAAGCTGAAGATCTTGTCGACCATGACCTGGGTGAGCTTCGCCATCTCGCCCACCTGGGCGGATGCGGCGTCCTTGAGCTCAGCTTCCTTATCTGGCCGCTCGGCCGACGCGGCGAAAGCAGCGAGCCCGAGCGTCACGAGGATTGCAAACGTTCTACGGATCATCGATTCCTCCTGATGCAAGGCGGTATTTTACGTCACTCTCTTCACGTTTGGCTGGGCGAGCCCGAGCAGGTACTCGAAGAGAATCGATCTTCCAGCGAGGGCGGAAACAACGCCTCGGCGTAGCCAGGGGAAAGCCGCGAGCGCGAGGACGATCTCGGTCGTTCCCCGATACCGTCGCATGGCCCGGCGATGGGCTCTCTCGTACGACGCGAGCCCTCCCTCCTGCAACGATTGCGCGAGCGCGCGTGCGCATTCGAACGCGACCGCGATTCCCTCCCCGGTGATCGCGTCGACGTAGCCCGAGGCGTCTCCCACGAGCGCGAGGCGTCCCGCGGTCACCCGGCGCGGCCGCCGCCGAAAAGGTCCCGCGCCCTGAATCGACGATATCGCCTCCGCACCTCGCAGTCGTTCTTCGAGATGCCTGAAGCGCGAGAGCATGGCCTCCCAGGAGGGAGCTCGCTCGTGCCAGAGGACCGCTACCCCGACTTCTTCCTCGCCCACCGGAGTCACGTAGGCTTCGGCCCCTTGTCCCCAGTGGACCTCGACGAAAGTGGACCAGGGACGAAGGCGGTAGTGCCGGCGGAACCCGTAACGCCCCATCCTTACTCGGCCGCCTCGAGAAAAGCTCGGGACCAGGCTTCCGAGGCCGTCGGCGACGACGACCCACTTCGCGTCGAGCGAGCCCCCGGCGAAAGCGACGGTGGCGCCGTCCGTCCATTGAATCACTGCCTCGACCCGCGTTTCCTCTCTTATCGAAACCCCGAGCTCGCGGGCCCTCGCGAGAAGCGCTCTCGAAAGCTCGGTGCGGCGAACCCCGAGACCGTGGCCGTCCCGGAACCGCGCTTCGGCGACGTGGCCGTCGTCGACGTAGCGGATCCCCTCGAAGGGGTGGCTCTTCTCGATGCGCACGCCCATGGCCTCGAGGAGACGGACGCCCTGGGGCATGAGACCTTCGCCGCAGGGTTTATCGATGGGAAACCGCCGGCGCTCCAGGAGCGCGACTTCGAACCCTTCGGAAGCGGCGAAGATTGCCGTGGCGAGCCCCGCGGGCCCACCGCCCACGATCAGAAGGTCGTACACCGGGCGATCAGCTCCTCATGGCGGGAGACGCTATTCCATGAAGAGTCGGCGCGCAAATCGGAGGCGACGAGCCGGGGAAGGCAGTGGACGCGATCTGGCGGACTAGGGTAGGCTCGGGCGGCCGGAAGTTTGGCTTCGAGCCGAATTGGTAATCGGGAAAGAAGAATGGGCGGGCCCTCCGAGCGTTCCGTCTCTCTTCCTCTCGGAGGGCACGCCCTTCGTCAAACCCCTGGAATGATTCCCGATTGCTTAAGAATCCAGGGCCAGCTCGTGCAAGGAGTGCCGGGGGGTCCAGGTGTCACTCCCAGATGCGTACCCCCCGGCACATTCACTGGAACGGGGAGAAAGTGTGGGTGCCGACACGCTCTCTCTCCCGATTTCCTGTGATCCTTGTCTCTTCATACCGATGAACCGCTTTCCCCCCAGCTTCGATCTGTTTCACTCTGAACCCAGTTCGTTCCAGAGCGGAACAGCTTTCCACCAGATCGGAAGAGTTCCGAGCTGATACTGAGGGACAATGCAACGGCTGTGCCACGGTTTGCCAGGGTTTCGGATTCGTACTAGCATCGGGAGCGGAGGATTTCACCCCGTGATCCGCACTGCTGCCGCTCTCCTCTCCGTCCTCATCCTCACCGCCTGTACGACGCAGAGCGGCCCCCAGCTCCCGGAAGCCGATTTCTTCGTCAACGCCGGCCAGCAGTTCGCGCTCCGCATCGGAGAGACCGCGGGGGTCGCGACCTCTCAGGCCATCGTGCTCGTCCGCTTCAACGGCGTCATCCAGGACAGCCGCTGCCCGGTGGACGTCGAGTGCATCACCGCGGGATCGGCTACGACGCTCTTGAGCGTTCAGACGGCGCTGAACGTCCACGACGTCACCATGGATGTGCCGCCGGAGGGATCGGTCGAGTTGGTAGTCGACGAGGTGACGGTCGTCGCGCTCGGGGTTCGACCGAACGCCGAGGAAGGGGTAACGATCGACCCTCTCGACTACATCGTGGGGCTGAGGGTCAACGAGTCCGGAACCATCCCGGTTCCCAACTGAGACGGCGAGACCTCGTCGTTCGAAAGATACTCGAGGGGGTCGACGAGAGATTGCCCCCCGCGAGCACCGCAAGCGGTGCGAAGAAACGCATGGGGCGGAAGCGCGGTCCCGAAGATCGCCTCCACCAGCTCCGCGGGTCTGATTGATGCGACGCCGCTCGTCTCCCGCACGCGCAATACGAGCGCCGGGTCCCGAGGCGAGAGCGAGAGAAGCGGGGCGTTCTCTCCCGCCGACCGAAGCTCCGATTCGAGCACGACGCTCTTCGCATCGACCGTCTTGAGCTTTCCCTTGCGGGTCACCTCGACTCCGAAGCTCGGCGCCGAGAGGAATGCCAGAAGCCGCGCGCGGGAGTCGAGATCCCCTTCGGGGAGCGCCACGAGATAGTCCACGGAGTCGATTCTCTTCGCGAGCGGCGGCTCGCTCTCCGAAAGCCTTCGGGCGCCGAAGAGCGTCAAGCCCGGCTCGGAAGCGGCGGCGAATCGATCCCTTAGCTCCGCGCCATCGATCTCGATAGTGAGGGCGACATCGGCATACTCCGCCACCGACTGGAGCCCGAGCCCGAGCGCCGGTCCGAAGCTCACCAGCGGATGGGGCGAGAAGCCCTGGGTGTAGTAGAGCGGAAGACGCGCGCGCCTGAGGACCCGAGCGATCACATTGATGAAATCGAGGTGGCCTCGGAGACTCATGGGGCCGGTCTTTCCGTACCGGAGCCGGTAGCGGACGGGCCGGCCCTGAGAGAAATCGTGGGGCGAGAGCCCCCGGGCGACGCGCTGGTGGGCACGCTCGCGGACGTTCGGCTCTTCCGTTTTCAGCGGCGGCGCCTCCGCCCCCATCCTCTCGAGGAAGACGAGACGCTCCTCGCGCATCGCCGTCAGATCGCAAGCGACCCCGCAGTGGTAGCAGACGAGCTTGCGCTCGTCGGCGCGGGCGTCCACGAGATTCGTGTGGTGGACCTTGGCATGGACCGGCTTTCCGCAGGGAGGCGAGAAGCGGCCTTTCAGAGCGCGCCGGTACTCCTTGGCCAGGAAGTCCGGCTCGAGCCCGACGTCGATGTGATCCCAGGGGAGCTTCCCGTCGAGGGGAAGAGTCGCGAGATACGTGGCGCGCGAAACCCCCTCTCCCTTCTCCCATTCGTCGAGCGCTTCGAGCCACAGGTCCCATCGAAGGTGCTCGTCCCAGCCGTCGAACCGGGCGCCTTTCCTCCAGGCGCGCTCGATGAGGTTCCCCGTCCGGAAGTCGCCTCGAGCAACGATGCCCTCGAGATGGCTCACCCGGTGGTCGTGGGTCTTCAGAGTGAACCCGAGCCGCCGGGCGTCGCGTCTGAGGATCGACTGCTTGCGCTCGATCTCTTCCATCGTGTCCTGGGAGCACCACTGGAAGGGAGTGTGGGGCTTCGGGACATGACTCGAGACCGAGACCGTCACCGTGACTTTCTTCCGGTGGTACTGCTGGCCGATCTCGACCGCCTGGCCTCCCATCGCGGTGATTCCCTGAACGTCCTCGTCCTGCTCGCTCGGAAGGCCGATCATGAAGTAGAGCTTGATCCGGTTCCAGCCGCGGGAGAACACCCGGTGACAGGTGGTGAAGATGTCGTCCTCGGTGATGTTCTTGTTGACCACGTCCCGCATGCGCTGGGTGCCGGCTTCGGGAGCGAAGGTGAGACCGGTCGCTTTCACCGAGGCGATGTCGTCGAGGAGATCCTCGTCGAGACCGTAAGCGCGGAGGCTCGAGATCCCGAGCGAGATCTTTTCCGGGCGGAGCTTCTCCATCACCTTCTTCACCAGGGGCGAGATGCACGAGTAATCCGCGGTCGAAAGCGACGTGAGCGACGCCTCGTCGTAGCCGCCCTTTTCGACCGCGGAGACCAGGGTCGCGACCACCTGTTCGGGATCGCGCTCCCGCACCGGCCGGTAGATCATTCCCGCCTGGCAGAAGCGGCAGCCCTCGGTGCAGCCGCGGGCGATCTCGATCGCCATGCGATCGAAGATCGCTTCTGCCACCGGCACCGGGGAGTCGTCGGGGTAGGGATAGCGGTTGATGTCGGCGAGGTACGCCCGATGGACCTTCTCGGGAACCCCTTCGTGCCGCGGCCGCGACACGTACATCAGGGCCGATCGCTGGCAGAGCTCTCGCTCGTAGAGCGCCGGGCAATAGACTCCGCCCTCTTTCGCGAGCTCGACGAGGACCTCGGTCCGATCCTTCTTCTCGCGCTTCAGCTCCGCGTAGTGGCGCATGAGCCGCGGAAGCCGCTCCTCGGCGTCGCCCACGAGGAAGACGTCGATGAACGGCGCCATCGGCTCGGGCTGGGTCGCGACCGGCCCGCCGGCGATGACCAGCGGCGAGGCGAGCGTCCTCTCGGAGCTCCGGATCGGGATCCCTCCGAGCTCGAGCATCGTGAGGATGTTGGTGAAGGTGAGCTCGTACTGGAGCGAGAACCCGACGATATCGAAATCCGATAGCGGCCGATGGGTCTCGAGGCTGAGGATGGGGAGATTCCGCTTGCGAAGCTCCTTCTCCATATCGAGCCAGGGGCAGAACGCCCTTTCGAGACAAAGGTCGTCTTGTTTGTTTATGATCGAATAGAGGATCTTCGTGCCCTGATGGCTCATCCCGATGTCGTAGACGTCGGGAAAGGCGAGCACCATCCTGGATTTCAGCCCGCTCCAATCCTTCGTCACCGCGAAGCGCTCGCCGCCCAGGTAACGGGCCGGTTTCGACACCTCGTGGAGAAAATCGGCGTAGGGATGGTTCCGAAGATTCATGGCAGAAGCTCGAGTGAGCTCTCTACTTTAGCACCGCGGGCGAGGGCGGGCCACCTCAATACGTCTTCTTGTCCGGGAGTCGACGCCAGTGTTCGAGGAGCTCCCGGCATTCCTCGCGAAGAAACCCCGGCACGATCTCGACCGGGCTTCGACCGAGCTTCTTGAGGCGGTGGTTCGAAATCGAGAGCTCGTTGAAACCGAGAGCGTTCACGTCCCGGACGGTGGTGCCGAAGTAGACCCGGCGGATCCGGGCCCAGTGGATGGCGGCGAAGCACATCACGCAGGGCTCGGTCGTGGAGTAGATCGAAGCACCGAGGAAGAGATGCGAACGAAACCAGGGCGCCGCGTTCGAGATCGCACACATCTCCGCGTGGCGGGTGGGCTCACCCTGTTTCAGCACCTCGTTGTGGCCGCGGGCGACGATCTCGCCTTTCGATACGATGACCGCCCCGAAGGGCCCTCCGTCGCCGCGGGAACAACCGCGGTAGGCCTCCGAAAGCGCCGCCTCCATGAACTGCCGCTGGCCTTTCCCACCGCTCATTCGCGGACAGTATAGAGGCTCACCTTCGTTTCGTCGCCATCGACGTTCACCCGGGCCGCGAGGACTTCACCCTGCCAGGCGAGGATGGCCCCCCGCAGATCCGCACCTCGAAGGCGAAGGGCGGCCTTTCGCTCGAGGTCGACGAGGAGCGGCGCGTCGTCCCAGCGATTCATGACGAGTCGGCCGCCGGGCGCGACGTCGTTTCCATAGAACGTCCCGGGAACGAAGCCGAGAGCCTCGAATGAAGGGGACTCGGGAAGGAGCAAGAAAAAACCAGTTCGACGGCCATCGGTCGCGGCGCAGTAGAAGCCCGCCTCCAAAGAAGGGCGCGGGAAGCATTGAGGCGAGAGAACGGACTCGCCCAGGCTCTTCGCGGACGCGCTCGCCTCGTCGAGCGAAAGGGCATGACCAGGCGAGGAGTCGCGCCAAGCGCGAGAAGCGGCAGGCCGGGCATGTCGTAGCGGGCGACGAGGGCACGCAACCCGGGACTGACGGCAACGAGGGTGGAACCATCTTCCTCGCTCGAAAAGCGGGTCTCCCGCGGCGCGCCGCCGTCGAAGCTTCCGCGAACGATCAAGAGCGCACCCTCGACCCGGTCGTACCCCGTCACCTGCCAGATCCCGGATGGGTCCGCGTCGAGATCGACGCCGGCGAGGAGCGGCAGGTCGTGAAGAACGACGGAGGATTCGCGATCGAAAGCCCGAGCCTTCAACATCGCGCGATCTTCGTTCCTTTCGAGAACCAGAATCCTTTCCTCGTCGATGAATTCGAGAGCTACGGCCCGCATCGACGAAAGGCGCCCTGGAGCGGTCTCGACGACATAGTCCGACTCCCGGGCGTTGTCGCCCGCTTCGAGCGCGACGGCGAAGCTTCCGCCCCGAGGTGAGAGCAGGAGCCGGGTGGCGCCGCCCGGAACCGTGACCTCGCGGATTCTCGTGAGCGAGGCCTCGCTCACGGGAATCGAAGTGCCGGGAGAGGCGAAGAGATCGCGACCGAAGCGCTCACGAAAGGCGGAAGAGCCGATGAAAGCGAGCCCGAGCGCGGCTACGAGCGCGAGAGCGGCGCCGATGCGGGCCGTAGTCCGCGGGAGGCTCGCGAGGACGACGCCGGTCGCGACCAGCGCGACGAAGGCGGAGGGGGTCTCGCTCGCCCAGAGGCTCACGTGCATCGCGGGAAGCGAGGAGACGAAGGCGCCCACGGCACCGAGGCTCGAGAGCATGACGAGACCGAAAGGGACCAGGGCGGCGAGGAGGATCTCCGAACGGGTGCGCGAAACCGCGCTTTCGAGCGGCGACGACGAGGCAGGCGACACCCGCGAGCGCCAGCGAGGAGGATCGCCACCAGGGCTCGGGCAAGGCGATCGCGGAAGCGAGTCCTGACGCACCGAGCGAGAGAAGGGTCGTGAACGACGGACGAGCGAGAGCCGTGGCCGCGAGCGCGGCCACGACCCAGGAGACCGAGGGAATCAGGCTGAGAAGACCGAGCACGAGGCTCCAGATCCTTCCGGTGGGAGCCTCCGCCATCGCGGGAGCGTCGGAAGAAGTTGCTCGACCGTGAGACCAATGTCTTTCGCGATCTTGCGCAGCAGCGTTGGGGAAATGTCTTGACCGGCGTGAAACGGAACGGTCGTTCCCCGGCCATCCGGATGCCGATACTGCTTGTGGGAACCCCGCTGTCGAATCTCCGCGAACCCCAGGCTCTCAAGGCGCGCCGCCACCTCTCGAGGCTTCAGGATGGGCAGCTTGCCACTATCCTACCTGGATCGTCTGTATACCCACGAACTCGGACTCCAGCGTCGGTTCATTCGCTGCCCTCGGGATCGATCCCCATCCGTCGCAGGTGTGCACGCTGGGCGTCGGTGAGCGGGGCATCGAGGTTCTTATACCACTCCTCCAACTCTTGGCGCCTACCATGAAGAAAGGTGCAACTATGCTAACCGAAAACGAGGCCACGTCCGCTCGAACGCGGAGTTAGGCCGCAACCCGGCGCGGGACCACGAGCGCGATCGCGGCGACGCTCGTACCGGAGGAGGCCAGTGACCGGGTCGCTGCCGATTTGGGAGAAACCCGTCTTCCTCAGCACCCCGATGGATGGCTCAAGCACTGCGTAGGTGGTGGCCGTGATCACGACAACTCCAGGGCTTTCAAAGGCGCCGGCGACGAGCGCCTTGACGGCCTCGGTCGCGTAGCCCTGTCGCTGGTACTCTTCGGCAATCGCATAGCCGACCTCGACCTCGCCGTCGGCGGACGGCGGACCCGCGTAGCCGGCTACCCCCAGCAGCTCGCGCCGGCCGCCCACGACAGGCTCCCGTAGCACGATGTAGTGTAGCGTCCAGGCTTGGTTGCCGGGGTCGCGCTCAAGCCGCCGGCGGATGCGCTCGACATCATTCGGCTCGAACACTGCTGGCGGCCACGAGGCGGGTACGCGGACACCCAACGCCTGCTCAATGGCATCCCGCCCTCGGGCCTCTGCCCGACACAGGTCTACGGTCGCGGGGATGAGTTCGAGCCGCTCAGTGATCATTGCCCTTCAGAAGATAGTGACGGCAACGCTCCGCATCAGGCGCGGCGGGCGCACGCTCAACGTGCCCACCTATCGACTTCCAACTCGCCCGCCGTCGCCTGCATGCGGTAGTTGGGCGGCACGACCCCGAGCGCAGCTGCCGGGGTCAGACCTTACTCCACCACATAGAACCAGTCCCCATTCACGAAACGCATGGTAAAGGCATCGAGATCCTCGTGCCGATATGACACCCTCGCCCGCGTCGACTCGCTCGGGTCGATCATCACGGAGTGCACTGAACCGGGTCGAACGGTTCCATAGATCGTTCTAAACCACGCCTCGATCTTTGGCACAGCTTCTTCCCTGGCGGCGCCGCCCGCTATCCCCATCCGGGCCCGCGTGTTTCCATCGAGGTACACGAAACGAGCCGCCATACTCCAGTCGGCCTTCCTGAGTGCCATTAACAGCTCTTCCGCCCGTGACTGTGCGCCTTCGCGCGCCTGTGTCTCTTTCCGCGGCAGCCCATCGCAGGCTCTCCCAAGTAGCACCGCAACAATGAGGGCTAAGGCCTGAGGCGCCACTCTGTACGCCGAACCCCGGATCGTGCCTTGGATCACGTGCCTTTGCCCGCCACGCTCACCCCTTGACGTTGAAATGGAGCTCCTTGGTCCGGAACCGGCTGTCGATCTTGGCGCGCCGGTTCGCCACTAGGACGTAGAGAACGCAGAGAACCCCGTGTATCCGGGACTGTACGGGCGGAGTCGGGGCCTTCAAGTCGCACTGCGCTATGGGTTTGCTGCCGACGAATCATGGGCCCTCGGATGCTAGCTTGCGCGTAGATGCTGCATAGATCAATAAAGCCTTGAAAACTTCTCACCAATTGTAAATCTCTCTCTGATCGGCATCAATTGGGGCGGTCGAGCGGGCTTCCTTGCGCCACGGCCGCCTCGGTTCGGAAGATCTCAGAGTCTCGCCCCGGCGAAAAGGCGCGCCGCCTCTTGCCGCCGGATCTTCCCGCTCGAGGTCCGAGGGAGGGCGCCGGGATCGAGAAACACCACCGCCGGGTCGACGCCGCAGCGCTCGACCACAAGAGCCCGGATCTCGTCGATCGCGCGCTCCTCGTCCTCGGGGACGAGATCGAAGCCGCGCTCCGCGAGAAGGCATAGACCAAAACCGCGCTCGCCGAGAAGCGATACCGCGGCGACCGCCCCCGCTCTCAGCCCCGAGACACCCTCGACCGCCTCTTCGATCATCTCCGGAGCGTAGTTGCGGCCGCGAAGGATCAGGAGGTCCCGGCTCCGGCCGCAGAGGTAAAGCTCTCCGTCCCGGAGGAACCCGCGGTCGCCGGTATCGAGGAACCCTTCCCCATCGACGCCGTCGCTCGTCACCGAGGATCCTCGTATCAGAACGCGGCCCACTCGCCCCTCTGAAAGTCTCGTGCCGACTTCGTCCGCAATCTCGACTTCGACCCTGGGCAGGGGCTTTCCCGAGCTCACGATCTCGACTCCTCCCGCGGTCTCGACCGCCTCTTCCTTCTCGACGAGGGCCGCGGCGTCGAAGCTCCGGTAGGTGAACGACTGGTCGGGGTCGGAGAACGTCACGGCGAGCGAAGCCTCGGCGAGACCGTAGACCGGAGTCAGGGCTTCCCTTCTGAGGCCGTAGGCGCGGAATCGGCGATAGAACCGCTCCAGGGTCGAAGCGGTCACGGGCTCGGCGCCGTCGAGAGCGAGGAGCCAGGAGGAGAGATCGACGCTCTGGAGCTCTTCGTCGCGCACCCTCTCGAGGGTGAGCTCGTACGCGAAGTGGGGCGCGGCGCTGATTGTCGCCCGATATCGGGAAATGGCCTGAAGCCATCGCGCCGGCCGCGCGACGAACTCCTCCGGCTTCATCAGCGTCAGCGGGGCCGGGTGCGCGAGCGCCGTCAGGATCGCACCGACGAGCCCCATGTCGTGGTAGAGGGGAAGCCAGGAAACGCCGCTGTGCTCGTATCCCTGTTGCGCCGGGTAGCATTCGAGGATTCGATCGCGGATGGCCCGCACGTTCGCGAGGAGCTGGCGATGAGTGAGAGGAATCGGCTTGGGCAAGCCGGTCGTTCCTGACGAGAGCTGGACCAGCGCGAGAGAGTCGGGCTCTCCGTCGACGAGCCGGGGCGGCGCGTCGGGAAGCTCGCCGAGAGCGACGACCGTGAGATCCGGGAGGCGAACGCGGCCGGCGAGGTCCGTCAGAACCAGACGAGATCCCGCGGCTTTCATGGAGGCGCGAAGCTCATCGTTGAAGCTTCGGCGAGAACCGAACCGTGGCGGAAGCGGAAGCGAGAGCGGCGCCGCTCCGGCGGCGAGGACTCCGAAAAACGCGTCGTAGAACTCCGGACTCGTGGGAACCGCGACCGCGACCCGGGAGCCGGGCTCGACTCCCATCGCCGCTAGACCACCGGCGACGGCGCGCGCTCGCTCGAGGACGTTGCGGTACAGGACGGTGCGCTCCTCCGACCGGTTGAGGAATCGAACCCCTTCGCCGGACGCCGCCGCCCGCTCCAGGCAGGAAAGGAGCGTTCCGGGCTCGCTCATGAGCCCGAAAGACGGCGCTCCAGCAGATCGACGACGTCTCCAATTCTCTCGATGCCCGCCTCATCGCCGTCCCCGAACGCGACGCGAAAGCGGTTCTCGAGCTCGACGACAAGCGTGAGCTGCTGGATCGAATCGAGCTTCAGATCGCGAAGAAGATGAGTGTCTTCTGTGAGCTCATGGATTCTGAGCTGCTCGGCGAAGACCTCACGAACGCCCTCGAGAATGGCACCGCGCTCCATCGCGTTTAACCGGCGAGGCCGAGGGCGCGCTCTTCGCAGCGGATGCGCGTCCGAAGCATCAGGCCGTTCAAGAGCGTGAACCCGAAAGCCGTCAGAAACGCGGTATGGACCAGGGGGATGGCGATTCCCTCGAGGACCACCGCGAGATAGTTGGGATGCCTCAGGAAGCGGTACGGTCCCGCGGTCGAAAGCGCCATTCCCGGAATCGTGATGACCCGCACGTTCCAGCGCTTCCCGAGAGAGGCAATCGCCCAGTAGCGGAGAGCTTGGGCGGCGAGAGCGAGCGCGAGCATCGGAACGCCAAGCCAGAGGAGGAACGGCCGGCCGAGGAGCACGACCTCGAGAGCGCAGGCCGCGAAAAAGCCGGTATGGAGGAGCTTCATCGCCAGGAAGTGCTCGCGTCCGTGCTCGACGCCGCCCTGCGAGAACGCCCAGGCGGCGTTTCTCCGGCTGAGGGCGAGCTCGAACATCCTCTCGAGAGCGACGAGGCCGAGAAACGAGAAGTAGGCGATCACCATTGGAGGAGCACGAGCTCCGAGCAGAACCCCGGGCCCATCGCCATCAGAAGGCCGTAGGCGCCGGGAGCGGGAGACTTCGTCTTCAGGGTGTCGTCGAGCACCAGCAGCACGGAGGCCGAGGAGAGGTTCCCCACACGCTTCAGCGTGTCCCAGGTGAGCGCGAGCGCCTCCTCGGGGACCCCGAGGGCTTCTTGGAATGCCTCGAGGATCTTCGGCCCGCCGGGATGGCAAACGAAGACTTCGATGTCTCCGAGGGTTAGCCCACGGGATTCCAGAAACGCGTCCACGTCCCGCCGCATCTCTCGCTTCACCAGATTGGGAATCTCCGCCGAGAGCACCACGGAGAAACCGTCCGCAGTGATGTCCCAGCCCATGACTCGCTCGGTGTCGCGGTAAAAGATCGATCGGCTCGCGACGACCCGGGGACCGGACGCTTCCCGCTCGGCCCCCACCATGGCTACGGCGGCGGCCCCGTCGCCGAAGAGGCCGGTCGCGATGATATTGGGGATCGAGAGGTCCCGCCGCTGGAGAGTGAGGCTGCAGAGCTCGACTGAGAGCAGCACCACGGCTTCACCGGGGAATGCCCGCAGAGTATCCGAAGCCCGGGTGATGCCCACCGCCCCGGCGACGCAGCCGAGGCCGAAAAGAGGCGTTCGCTTGATGTCGGTTCTCAGACCGAGACGGTTCGCGATGCGGGCGTCGACCGAGGGGGTGGCGATTCCGGTGGTGCTCACGAAGATGAGGTGGCTCACGTCCTCGGTCCCGAGCCCGGAGGCCTCGAGAACGTTCTCGATGGCCCGCGCCCCGACGTCGACCGCGACTCGAATGAAGGCGTCGTTCGCCGCGGTGAAGGAGTCGAGAGCCTCGTACTCCTCCAGAGGGAGCGCGAGGTGGCGCCCACCCACGAGGACGTTCTGATGGAGCTGATCGAGGCGATCGAGATTGAAGTGCCTCTTCGCCCAGTGCTTCTTCAACGCCTCGGAGAGGACCGCCTGAGGGTAGTAGTGCTCGGGGAACGCGCGCCCCACTCCCGCGATCTTCATGACGGCTATTTCTTTCCCAGAGCTTCCCGGGTGAAGCCGTCGGGAGCGACGCCCTGGTTGACCTTCACGTCTTCGAACGTGAGGACCGTACGCCGGTCCTCCGCCGGTCTTCCGACCTCGATGCGGTGAGCGAGAAGGACGCCGCCGAGATCGCGCACCTCCGAGAGTAGCGCTTCCTTCAAGAGCTCGCCGTCCTGGCCGAAGAAATCCGCCTTCACCACCACGAAGTCCCTCTTCCGAATGAAGCCTCGGAGCTTGCGGTAAGCCACGCGGTGTTTGGGGACTCCCTCCATCACGAAGCAGGGCTCGCTCGCGACTGTCTCCTCCCCCAGGAGGCGATGATTGAGGTCGTCGAGGTGTGCTCCCCCCGCGAGGTCGGCGTAGGTGATGTCGGATCCCAGGAACGGATCGTCCTCGCTCTTTCCCGCGATCTCGCGGACCAGATCGAGGTCGGGGAAGTAAGCCCACTGCCGATTCCGCTTTCCGCGCTCGGCGTGAATCAGGAACTCCGTGCCCTCCATCTCCGCCGGCTCCCGGAGCCGGACTCGCGCGCGGTACGAGACGGTATTCTCTTCGCGAAGGAGCGAGAAATCGAAGACCCGCGACTTGGTCTCTCCCGCGGCCGCGATCTCGAGTCGGGCGACGGCCTGGAGATCCCGGACCTTCGCCTCGTTCTCCTTTACGCGGGCCACGATCGCCCCCGCGGATATCTCGGAGAACAGGAGAAGCACGAGCGCCGTCACGCGATCCGCCTCGATTCGTAGAGGTGCACACCGAGGGCGAGGTAGGCGAGACCGAAGCCGAGAAGCGCACCGATTTTGGGCAGGACGAAGGTGAGGTCTCGCTGCCGGAGCATCAGATCGTTGAAGGCCTCCATGGCCCAGGCGGTGGGAAACAGATGGGCGAGCCTTTGGAGCCAAATCGGTTCGATGGTGATCGGCCACCAGCATCCGCCGACGGCGGCCATGGCGACGACGGCCATGGTTCCGATGGGAAGGATAGCGTCTCGGCTGCGCGCAATCGTGGCGATGAGAAAACCGAACGCGGCGGAGGCGAAGGCGATCCCCACGATGGTGAGCCCCAGCGCGGGAATCGATGGGCCGAGAGAGATGTCGAAGGCCAGGCGGCCGAAGAAGAAGAGAAGGGCCATCTGGATGAGACCGGTCACGAATCGAGAGAGCATCTTGCCCGCGAGGAGGGCCGCCGGCGGAATCGGGCTCGCGGACAGGCGATAGACCATCCCCCACTCGCGCTCGTCGAGAAGCCCGAGCCCTACGCCGAAGAGCATCCCGAGGAGGAGAAAGGTCACGCTGAAGCCGGGGACGTTCTGATCGAAGGTGTTGAACTCCGTGGGGCCTCCGAAGACGCTCGTCTCCTCGAGGGCGACGGTTTCGGAGGCGAGCCGCTCGGCGAGGGCCGCCGAGTCCTCCGAGAGGGCCTCGAAATCGACGTCGCCGGCATGGGTCAAGACCTGCACGACTGCGATCCGTGCCGCGACTCTCGCCGTGATGAGAGCCCCTCGAGCTCGTTCGACGGCGGCGCGAATCTTGAGGACCTCGAGGTGCTTCACCGGATCGGTCCAAAGGACGAGCTTCGAGGGCGCGCCCTTTCGCACCGACTCCGAGAACCCTTCGGGGATGAAGAGCGCTGCCCCCGCCCGCGGGGTCTCGGAGACGAGCCTTCTTGCTTCCTCCGGGCCGACGAGCTCGACTTCGAGCTCTGGAGCTTCCCTTAGCGCCGCGAGGAGCTTTTCCGTGACGGAGCCTCGGTCGAGGTCGACGACCGGGAGCAGGTGCCGCGAGCTCTGGTAGAGGGTCGAGAGCGAGAACCCGGCTGCCGAGATGACGACCACGGGCGCCAGGAAGAGCAGGAGGAGCGCTCCCCGGTCTCGGAGGAGGAGCCGCAAGTCCTTGAGAGTCAAGGTGAAGAGTGCGCGAGTCATTCGGCCTCGAGTTGCGAGTATATCAGGATTGCCCAAGGACAATACTTGACAAAAAAGTCAGATTTAGACCAGAATCAGCCCGACGGCTGGAGCGATGAAAATCACGGCTCAGGAAGAATACGGCCTCCGATGTCTCCTCCAGCTTGCCCGGAATCACGGCAACTCCGAGCCTGTGACGGTTCGCGAGATCGCGGCGAATGAAGGGATATCCGTGGCTTACGCCGAGAAGCTCCTCCATCGCCTCGCGAAGTTCGGTCTCACGGAGTCCGTGCGGGGAGTGAAAGGCGGGTTTCGCCTCGCCCGAGGCCCGGAGGCGATGACCGTCGGCGATGCGGTGCGGGCGCTCGGAAGCTTCCTCACGCATGCCGCGATCTGCCAGCGATACACGGGAGACGAGAGCCACTGCGTCCACAACAAGAACTGCGGCTTGAGGCCGGTGTGGAGCACGGTCAACTACCACATCCAGAAGCTCTTCGATAACCTCCCCATCGCGATCCTCCTCCAGGGAGAACGCGACTCCCGCCGGCAGATCATGGAGATCGCGCCCCTCGCTCTCGCGGCCCCAGGTCCGAAACAATCGAGAGAGGGTTTCTCATGAGCACCCGTACCGACTTCGAATACCTCACCCCCACGGCTTACGGTCTGTCGGAGGACGGATTCACGTTCGAGGAGCTCGATTGGGCGCGAGACGAAGGCGAAGGCATTACCCCGAGCCACGCACCCGACGACGTTTCACGAAACGACATCGGCTACTTCATGGACCTCGCGGGCCGCTACCCTCTCCTCGGAGCGGAGGAGGAGCGAACGCTCGGGATGAGCTTGTGGCGGGAGCGCATTCGCCTCCTTCGCCTCTTGCGGGGCTCCTCATTCGAGCCGACCCTCGGCCTTCTGCCCGCGACCCCTTCGACCCGCCGGAGGCTCGCCCGCGTCGAGATGCTCGCGAGAGACATCGGGGAGAAAAAAACCTCGAGGAAGGGCATCTCCCGGAAGCGCCTCCTCAGGTCACTCGCCGCGATCGACCAGGCCCGCACGCGTTTGGTGGAGCACAACCTCCGTCTCGTCATCTGGGTGGCGAAGAGGTTCCGAGGGCGCGGATTCGATTTCATCGATCTGATCCAGGAAGGGAGCCTGGGTCTGATGCGCGCCGTGGACCGATTCGACCCCCGGGTGGGAGCGCGATTTTCCACGTTCGCCACGCACTGGATCCAGCAAGGCATCCGCCGCGCCCTCGCGGAGAAGGCGAGGACCATCCGGATTCCCGTGAACCGCATTCCCGAAGTGCGGCAGATCCTCTTCGCGCGACAGCACCTCGCGGCGAGCCTGGGTCGAGGGGAGCTCGCCGAGGAGATCGCGAAGGGCTGCGGCCTTTCCCGCGCCAAAGTAGAAGAGCTCCTCCCGGCGATAGCGTCGATCCAGTCGATCGATGCTCCGATTCGGGCGACGGAGAAACTCCTGTCCGACACCCTCGCCGACCTTGGGCGGCCTTCCCCGCTCGAAGATGCCATCGACGAGGAGACCCGAAGCACGGTCAAAGCGGTTCTTGACGAGCTTCCGCAGCGGCAGAGAATCATCCTCGCGATGCGCCACGGCATCGATTACCCTCGGGAGTGCACTCTCGACGAGATCGGCGACGCGCTCGGGCTCTCGCGGGAGAGGATTCGGCAGGTCGAGAAGGTCGCGGCTGCAGCCGTTCGGGACTGGATTCAGAAACACCGGAGTGAGCTCGCGAAGCCCGTCTGACTCCCCGGCTCAGTCCCTGAGGGCTTTTCCGGTCAGGCGCAGAAAGACGTCGCCCAGGTTGGGACGATGGAGCAGAAGCTCTTCGACTTCGTTTCCCTCGGCGGCCGCGAGAGCGAGGATCTCGGGAAGAAGCTTCTCGGCGCCCGCGCTCTGGAGGTGAAAGCGCCTCGGGTCTTCCGAGATCGCCTCGCGCTCGGCGAGCTTCGCCGCGAGCCCGACTCCGGGCGGGCGAGCGAGCACGATTTCGATTGTCGGCTCCTCTCCCGCGAGCCCCCGCAGATGTGCGACCGTGCCTTCGGCCGCGACTCGTCCCTCGTCGAGGATCGCGATGCGGTGGCAGAGCCGCTCCGCTTCTTCGAGATAGTGCGTCGTCAAGAGAAGCGCGAGCCCTTCCTTGCCCAGAGACGCGAGCGCCTCGTAGATCCTCTCACGGGACTGCGGGTCGACGCCGGCCGTCGGCTCGTCGAGAAGCAGGAGCGCTGGCTCGTGCACCAGAGCGCAGGCGAGGTTCAGACGGCGCTTCATCCCGCCCGAGAACTCGACGACGGGCTCGTTCTGGCGCGCGGAAAGACCGGCGAGATCCAGCAGGCGCCCCACCCGGGTCTCGAGACGCTCTCTCGAAACGCCGTAGAGGTTTCCGAAGAATCGAAGGTTCTCCTCGGCGGTGAGAGCGGGGTAGAGCGCGACGGTTTGTGGAACGAGCCCGAGACTGCGGAGCACCGAGCGGCCGGAAGAGACGGCCTCGGCCCCGAGAATCCGAATCGAGCCCGACGTCGGCCGCAGCACACCGGCGATCATCCCGATCGTGGTGGTCTTCCCCGCGCCATTCGGACCAAGGAGCCCGAAGATCTCGCCCCGCGAGAGTCGAAAGCTCAGGGAGCACACCGCCTCCCGGTCCCGGAATCGTTTCGAGAGTTCGGAGACCTCGAGGACAGGGAGAATCTCGGTTCCCGCGCCAGTCATGGAAGCAAGAAAAGAAAAGATTCAACGCAAAGACGCAAAGACGCCAAGACGCAAAGGAATCCCGATTTCCTCTTTGCGCCTTTGCGCCTTTGCGCCTTTGCGTTTGGTTCCCCGGATTCCATGCCCGACACTGTCTCGGAGCTCGGTACTAGAGCAAGCTTTTCACCGCGGAGGCCACCGCCTCGGCGGTGAGGCCCAGCTTCTCGTAAATCAATTCCCCGGGCGCGGACGCCCCGAAGCGATCGACCCCGATGGCCTTCCCCGCGCTGCCGATATGGCGGCTCCAACCGAAAGTCACACCCGCTTCGATCGAGACCCGGGCTGAAATCGACGCGGGCAGCACCGATTCCCGGTAGGCGGGATCCTGCGCCTCGAAGAGATCCCAGCACGGCATCGACACCACCCGGCAGCGAATCCCCTCCTTCGCGAGGCTCGACTGCGCCTGGAGCGCGATCTCGACCTCGGAGCCGGTCGCGATCACCAGGGCCCGGGGCTCTCCCCCGGGCGGGTCGGAGAGAACGTAGGCGCCGCGCCTCAGGCCCGACGCATCAGCCCTTCCGCTCCCGGCCGCGCGGTCGATATTGGCCAGCTTCTGACGGGTGAGAACGAGGGCCGTGGGACCTTCGGTTCTCTCCATCGCCACGCGCCAGGCTTCCACCGTCTCATTCGCGTCCGCGGGACGAATCACGCGCAGGTTGGGAACCACTCGCAGCGCCATCAGGTGCTCGACGGGCTGGTGGGTCGGGCCGTCCTCTCCCACTCCAATCGAGTCGTGGGTCCAGACGTAGATCGCGGGAAGGTGGCTCAACGCCGCGAGTCGCGCCGGAGGCCGCATATAGTCCGAAAAACAGAAAAACGTCGAGCAGTAGCCTCGCAGGCCCTGGTGATAGGCGATGCCGTTGACGATCCCTCCCATGGCGTGCTCCCGGACCCCGAAGTGCAGGTTCCGGCCGGAGCCCGTTCGACCGTCGAACGAGCCCATTCCCTCGAGCGCGGTCTTGGTCGATGAGGAGAGGTCGGCGTCGCCTCCGATGAGCTCGGGCACCGCTGCGGCGATGGCGTTCAGGACCTTCCCCGAAGCCTCGCGAGTCGCGAGCTTCTCACCCGCCTTGAATCGAGGAAGCCCGGCGTCCCAGTCCGAAGGCAGCTCGCCCCGGAAGCGGCGTTTCCATTCGGAGGCGAGATCCGCGCGCCGCCTCTCGAGCTCGGCGAACCGCTGGTTCCATTCGCCTTCGAGGCCCTCGCCGTTCGCGATCGCCTTCCGGAAACTGGCGAGAGCTTCGTCGGGCAGATGGAACTGCGCGTCGGGATCCCAGCCGAGGGCTTTCTTGGTGAGTGCCACCTCCTCCGACCCGAGCGGCGAGCCGTGGGCGGAGGCCGTTCCCCGTTTGTTCGGCGAGCCGTAGCCAATCGTCGTGTGGACGATGATGAGGGACGGCCTCGCCGTCTCGGCGCGGGCCTCGGCGATCGCCGCCTGGATGCCGTCGAGGTCGTGGTCGCCGTCCTTCACCCGGAACACTTGCCATCCGTACGCGTGGTAGCGGCGTTCCACGTCCTCCGTGGTGAAGGTCAAAGACGCGGGACCATCAAGAGTGACCTCGTTCGAGTCGTAAAGGTAGACGAGCTTTCCCAGGCGCAGGTGCCCCGCGAGGGAGGCCGCTTCGGCCGAGATCCCCTCCATGAGGTCTCCGTCGGAGACGAGCGCGTAGGTCCAGTGGTCCACGATCGGAAGACCGTCTTGGTTGAATCGATGGGCGAGAGCTCTCTCGGCGATCGCCATTCCCACCGCGTTCGAAGCCCCCTGCCCCAGAGGGCCGGTCGTCGCTTCGACCCCCGGGGTCAAGCGAAACTCCGGATGACCGGGGGTGCGGCTCCCCCACTGACGAAACGCCTTCAGGTCGTCCATCGTAAGGTCGTACCCGGTGAGATGAAGGAGCGAGTAGAGAAGCATCGAGCCATGTCCGGCCGAGAGCACGAACCGGTCTCGATCGGGCCAGCGCGGGTTCCGCGGGTTGTGCCGCAGATGGTTCTGCCAGAGAACGTAAGCCATGGGCGCCGCGCCGAGCGGAAGACCCGGATGGCCGGAGTTGGCTTTCTGCACCGCGTCGATGGACAGGGTGCGGATGGTGTTGATGCAAAGCTCGTCGAGCGATAGAGCAGTCTTCATCTTTCGAGCCCAATCCCGCGGTTATGACCCCCGGAGAGAGCCCGGAGAATAACAAGACGACGTCCCGATACACAACATGCCCGCCTCTCGTAGGTCTTTCCCCACGGCGTCAAGCGGGCTAAAGTCCCCGGCCGCTCGTGCCGATACAAACCTTTGGAGATCTCCCCCTTTGAGTTTGAATCGACAGTCCCCTCCCCCAGCCGAGCGAATCCTCTACGTCGACGACGAGCGCGAAGCGCGAGAAGCTTTCGCTTGCGCCGCTCACGCGCTTGGCTTTCGGGTGGATACCGCCGACGGCGGCGGCGAAGCTCTCACCAAAGCGAGCCAGAATCGTTACGCGGTCATCGCCGCCGACCTGCGGATGCCCACGCTGAACGGACTTTCGCTCATTCAGCTCCTGCGGCCCAAGTGGCCCGAGGCGAGCTACCTCATCGTCACCGGCGCGAGCCATCTCGATCTCCACCGACCGAACGGCGATCCGCTGGTCGACGAGATCGTCGCCAAGCCCTGGAAGATCGAGGAGCTCTCGAGCATCCTCAGCCGGGCCATCGATCGCTACCGCGGCCGGACCATGGCCTTTTCCGATTCCTCGATGGAGGAGCTCCCGCTCCTACTCGTGGCGGGGGACGACGGTGTGGCCGTGCGGGTTCGGGAATCGCTCCAGGAGGCCCTCCCCGGCGTGGAAGTAGAGCTCGCCTCGACTCTCGAAGATGCGCTCGACCTCGTCTCGCGGACGTCCTTTCGAGCGGCGGTGGTGGACCTCGACGGGACGTCGGGCGGCGGGCTCGGCTCGCTCCAGAGGCTCAAGCGCGCCCAGGGTGCCCTTCCCCTCGTGGCCCTGGGAGCTCTCGAGGACGAGGAGCTGCGCCTGCGTGCCATGGGCGCGGGCGCTCAGGACTATCTCTCCAAAGCGGCACTGACCGGCTACGTGCTGCGCCAATCGCTGCGCTACGCGCTCGAGCGCAAGAGGACGGAAGAGAAACTGGCCTACCTCGCTCATCGGGATCCGCTGAGCGGTCTCTTCAACCGGCGGCTCTTTCGCGAGAGGCTGGAGCTCGCTGTTCGCGAAGCCGCGGGCCGTGGGTCGCATCTCGCGGTGCTCCTTCTCGACATCGACCGTTTCAAGACCGTGAACGACTCTCTCGGGCACGGAATCGGCGACCGGCTTCTGGAAGTGGTCGCCGGGCGAATTCGGGACAACGTCAAGGACAGCGACGTCGTTGCCCGGCTCGGCGGCGACGAGTTCGCCGTGCTCCTGGAGAACGTCGCCGGGAAGGAGGAGGCTTTAGCGGCCGCCCAGCGCCTGCTGGAGGCCATGGTTCCGCCCGCGAGACTCGTCGATTACGAGATCGTGGTGACGGCTTCCATCGGCATCGCCCTCTATCCCGATCACGGGGAGACGGCGGAGGAGATCCTGCAGAGGGCAGACAAGGCGATGTACCGCGCGAAGCTCAACGGCCGGGACGGCTGCGAGCTGTTCAGCGACGAGAACGAGGAATCCCGCTCCGGGGTCCTCGAGCGGCTGCGTTTCGAAAGCGGAATCCGAAACGCTCTCGAACGGAACGAGTACGTGGTCTTCTACCAGCCGCAGATGACCATGGACCGGAAGAGTCTCGTGGCCGTCGAGGCCCTCGTCCGGTGGAACCACCCGAAGCTCGGCCTGGTGCCGCCGGCGAAGTTCATGCCGTTTCTCGAGGCCACCGGCCTCATCAAGACCGTAGGCGCCTTCGTGCTCGAGACCGCCGCCGCGGAGGTCCGAAGGTGGCAGCAGCAAGGCTTTCCCGATTTGAGACTGACGGTGAACCTGTCGGCGCGGCAGTTCGAGGGCTCGGATCTCGTCGATGGGATCGCGAAGACGCTTTCGGACACGGGCTTTCCCGCGTCCCATCTGGAGCTCGAAATCACCGAAAGCTTGCTGATGCGCGACATCGAGCGCACCCGTGCGATCCTCGAGGAGCTGAAGTTCTACGGGATCCGCATCGCCATCGACGACTTCGGGACCGGCTACTCATCGCTCGCCTATCTCACGAAGTTTCCCCTGGACTGCCTGAAGATCGATCGGTCGTTCGTCCGCGATATCGAGACGGACGCCGACGATCGCGCGGTCGCCGAAGCGATCATCGGGCTCGGCCACAACCTCCGTCTCGACGTGGTGGCCGAGGGCGTCGAGACCGAGCCCCAGCTCTCGCTCCTACAGGGCTGCGACGGCTTCCAGGGCTACCTCATCGCCCGCCCGCAAGCCGCCCCAGACACCCTCGAGCTCCTCGAGCGCTTCCGAGCCTAGAAAAGAACCAACGCAAAGGCGCAAAGACGCAAAGACGCAAAGGAAGAAAAATCCAAGGCAAGGGGAAGGAGATGAGGAGATAAAGGACAAGGATTGATAGTTTCTGTCTTATCCCCCCTCCTATCGCCTCATCCCCTTGTATTTCTTCTTTGCGCCCTTGCGCCTTTGCGTCTTTGCGTTTCTTCCGGACCGCTTCAGCCGGAGCTCCGGCGGAAGGTCATTCGATTCCCGCTGGGGAAGTAGATCGTCAGAATCTCTCCCGCGAGCTCGATGCGGCAAGGCTCGAGCTCGGCCTCCTCCGGACTCTTCGCCGACATCTTCAAGGGAGTCGAGCCGCCGGAAAGGTGATAGAGGTGGGTGAACGCCAGGCGATCGCCTTCGAGGATGTAGGTACCTCCTTCTCCCGCGCCCCTCTCGAGTCCGCCGCGACCGTCCTTGGTGAAGAACAGAACCGTCCAGTCGCGATCGGTGAAGAAGATGAGCCCGGTCACCTCCTGTACCGTTCCGTCCTTGAGCGTGTAGATTTCAGGATGCCAGGCGCCTTCGACGGGAGACTGGGCCAGGACGGGAGCCGGAAGAGAGACCGCCGCGAGCAGCACCGGCGCGATTCGAAGCCAGAACATGAGCACCTCCGCCGCTAGTGCCGTTCCAACTGGATCCGCCTAGCAACGTCATCGCCGTGGTCGGGCTGTCGCCGCTTGTCAACGGCGTTGCCGCCCGTCGACGGCTGTTGGAACGGCACTAGTTTTTATCACGGTCCGGGTTTACAGACCGCCGGTGGGGCGATACCATCTGGGTTTCGCGCCAAGAAGTTTCGGAGTGCTCCGAGTGTGCCGAGTGCGCCAAGTGAGTTGGTTCGCGCAGATTCTAATATTCGTTACGCTTTCAGGCTGCTCTCTCAAGAAGCGGGCCGTCGATACCTTCGTAGACGTCCTGGGGGAAGCGGAAGGGGTCTACTTGTCGGAGGACGACCCCGAGCTCATCGGCTCCGCCCTCCCTTTCAACCTCAAGACCATCGAGACGCTGCTCGTGTCGAGCCCCGAGAACCAGTCGCTCCTTCTCTCCGCCGCCAAATCGTTCTCGCTCTATGCCTACGGCTTCGTCGAGCCGGACGCCTGGAAGCTTTCGTACCAGGAGCTCGATGAGTCGGAGCGCATCCGGAAGCGAGCGGCGAAGCTCTACCGGCGCGGTTACACCTACGGCGTTCGCGGCCTCGAGGTCGAGCACCCCGGGATCGGAGCGCGGCTCAAGAAGACTCCGGAGGCGGCGGCGCGGGACCTCGAGCCTCCCGACGTTCCCCTCGCCGTCTGGACCGCCGCCGCGCTCGGGGGCGCCATCGGTCTCTCCAAAGACGACCCCGAATCGACCGCCGACGTCGCGGTGATCGGAGCGCTCCTGGAGCGCGCGCTCGTTCTCGACGAGGACTTCGAGGGGGGCACGACGCACGAGCTCCTCATGGCCTACGAGGCGAGCCGCGTCGGAGGCTCGAGGGACAAGGCCCTCCTTCACTACCAGCGCGCCCTCGCCCTCGGGAGGGCGAAGAGCCCGTCCATCTGGCTCGGTTGGGCGGAGAGAGTCTCGGTCCTCGAGCAGAACCGGCGCGAGTTCGAGGAGTTGGTCGAGCGGAGCCTCGCTTTCGACGTCGAGGCCCACCCCGAGAACCGCCTTTTGAACCTCCTCGCCCAGCGCCGAGCGCGCTGGCTCAAGGGGAGCGCCGACGAGCTCTTCCTGGAAGGGAATTTGAAATGAATCTTCGCTTAACGCTTCCGTGCCTCCTCGCGACGCTTCTCGTCCCTCTCGGAACCGAGGCGGCGGTGGTGGTGCGTCTGGGGACGCTCGCGCCTGCGGGCTCTTCCTGGGAGCTCATCCTGAGGCGCATGGGGGTTGCGTGGGCGCAGGCGACGGGCGACGAGCTGCGCCTGCGAATCTACGCCGGCGGCACGGTGGGGGACGAGAGCGAGATGATCCGCAAGATGCGGATCGGACAGCTTCAGTCGGCGGCCATCTCGAACGCGGGACTCGCGGAGATCGATCCCGGTGCGTACGCCTTGATGCTGCCGATGATGTTCGCGAGCTACGACGAGTGGGACTACGTGCGCCAGAGGGTCAACCCTCT
>Ga0326597_10002752_pt1 | contig 26034 bp, 37 predicted proteins | sample RVTome_12_FD_203789 | JGI IMG/M metagenome (GOLD analysis project Ga0326597, IMG submission 203789) | Soil microbial communities from uranium-contaminated site in the Upper Colorado River Basin, Wyoming, United States - RVT100D185 | ecosystem: Environmental > Terrestrial > Soil > Contaminated >... | reverse complement strand
GGAGAACGAAAGACAGCTTCAGAAAAGCTTTCATAAGATTACCTCCTTACCCTATCCCACTGCCTTGATTGTCATGATCAACCCACCCGGCTCTCCAGCTACGAACTCAATGTCATACCGCTCGCCGGGACTCACCATGACCGTATCTTTGGTGAGCCGGGCTGCAGTCGGCACGGGGAAGCCATCAGTAGCAACGATCTTAAAGGGGAACCCATGGAAATTCATTGGTTGCGCAAACTGGTTTGCCTCAATGAGCCGAATGCGCACCCGCTCGCCTTTTTTCACGGTTATCGTGTCCGCGACTGGGAACGCTTTCCCATTGATAGTGAAGAAGTTAGGTTCACTCATGGCCGGCATAGCAGGCCAAGTTTTTCCCATCCTGGAGTTCATTCTCCACTCCTGCAGCATAGCGACGTAATCCACGCCGGTTTTCCCATGCTGCTCTCTTGAGTCAACGATGAACGGGCCTGCCAGACCGGCGGGGATCTGCCGGGGCGGCTTCTCCGCTCCGGGCTTTCCCGGTCTGTCCGCAATGGGCATATCGCCGTGTCTGATCTCCAGATCTCCAGCACGAGAAACAAAATCGAGTACCCCGCCGGAGCCGAGGCCGGACGCAATCAAGAAACCCACCTAAAGCACGATCTAAGAACTTCTCCGTGCATTCATTTTCATCGTCACTCAAAGGTCCTCGGATCCCGCCAGGCCCGGAGTGATCGTGATTCAACCCTCGTGCTCATCCCCTCTTCCAAGAACGCTGCTCGCCCTGTTCGAGAAGGGCCTGGAGCCTCTCCTGCTGCTCGGAACTTAGCAGAGACTTGCCCTGACTGATCGCCTTAATACGATCGAGGCGCAGAGCAGCCCTTAGCCCCTCTATCTTCCCCACGGTCGCTTCCACCTTCGTCAGGTCAAACTGGCCCTGCCTTAACAATCTGTCCAATTCCGCCTCCGCTGAATCTATCTCTGCGACCCGTTGTATCGCCTCCTGCTGGAAGTCGGAACGGATGGCTTCAAGGGAGCTGATCTGGTCGGTTGAGAGCCCCAGTTTCTGCTCATGATCGAGCAGGAAAGTGATGAGTGGCCTATCAGCGGAAGCTTGAGGAAAAGCCATCATTGCATGGCCCGGCCCCATCATCTGGCCCTCTCGTGATGTCTGAGCCCAGGCAAAGCCTCCGATACCGCTTAAAACCACTATGAGTGCCACAACTGAAATAACCCTCGTCCTTTTCATCTTATTTCCTCCTATTTTCACAAAACGTTTGCTAGAAGATCTCTCTCCCGGGGGTTCAGCAGCAGCCGCGGTGGCTGCGTCGCGTTGTGGACCGCGCCGACTGCGCCTCGCCATGGCCCGCGTGTCCGTCGTCGCTCGCAGTCGTGCGCCGCGACGATTCCGAGCCGTGCGACCCGTGGCTGCCCATGCCGCAGCCGCCTTGCCGGAACAGAAACCAAATCACTCCGGCTCCCACCAATAACCAAAGCCAGTTCGACTGTATGAACTCAATCATGATGCTCACCTCCCTTCCCTATTGACCTTCGCCGTATAGATCCCGAAACAGATCGCAAGAAGCCCGATAAACAGCCCAGGAGCCGCCAATTCCAGACTCACTACTTGCTTGAACAAAGGATAACTGCGCGCCTTTTCCTCAAGACCATTGAGAGCGATCCCTCTCTCCAACATCAGTATTAAATTCCCCGCTAGAACCGCATGGCCATCGATCCGCACCGAAATCCCTTCCCTCGTGATTTTCGAGTACGGCTCTCCGCCCGGAGGCATCCACAAGGATCTCTCCGAAAAAGATTCCCTTGTCCGTGACAACCTTCCGATCGTTTAAACAAAGAACCCGGGCGCGTAAGATATCTCCTCGAACGGCCGTTGCCATTCCCTGACAAAAGGTTTTGCAATCAAACGTACAGAAGGGGGGGTCCGATATGTCCACGATCTTCGTGTCTGTGCGGGCGTGAACGGCGAGCACCCGGGGAACCTGCAATACGCCCTTCGTCAGGCCGAGACGCTCGGGCACGCCCAACAGAGTCCCCCAAGCCGCGGTCGGGTACTCCCCGATGCCGTTGGGTTCAATCAGCAGATTCCTGCCGTGAATCTGGCTCGCAACGGCCAGACCGGCAAAACTGCCTCCCGCTATAATGACGTCGTGGCCCACCTTACCGCTCTCAATGACAACTCTTCGCTTCCCCTTCGTCCGCCTTTTCATCCGCTTCTTTCTTCTTTCGGCTTTGGTGCCCAGCCCCACAACAGCCCCCACCAAAGCTGTGCATCCCGACAAACAAGAGAATCAGCACAATCCAAAACCAGTTAGCTTGCAAAAACTCGATCATCGTCGTCTCTCCTTCACGCCTTTATGATACTGTCAGGATATTGCTCGTCTGGATCTAACCCGGCCTTCATGTGATGCAGCCTGCCTTTGTCCACCAGTAGCTGCCCGTCTTCTCCCAGCTCGATCTTAAACCGATCAAGCGGCCTCGGTGCCGGGCATTCAAAATTGGTCCGAACTTTATAGAAACCGCTGCCGCGGCAGGGGCATTCAAACTTGTTCGCCACAGAAAGCCACCGGGGGGTACAGCCCAGATGGGTGCACTTCGCAAACAGCGCACAAAAGCCGTCCTCCTCCCCAACGATCCAAACCCGTTGACGGTCTTTGCACTTTTCGTTGACTCCTTTGAGGACATAGTCCATCGGAGCACTGGCCTTAAACCTCGTAGGAGGCTGGAAAACGACTCGGGGAAACGCCGAACGAACAAATCCAATGAGCGTCGAAACCGCAATAATACCAAACCCTCCCCAGCCGCCGCGGGTAAAAAACTCCCTTCTGGACCAGATCCCCCTTTTTCCGCCGTCATCCATTCGACTAGTTGGACTGTTCATAACGACCCTAAAGCCAGTACTTCGCGATACGGATTATTTATAATCCGAATTATCTGGTCAAAAAAAATCTACGCCCCCGCTAAGCCGGCGGCTTTTCCCAGCGCATCCAGTAGGGCGTCCTGCGTCTCAGGCTTAAGCGAATCCGTCATGGTGATGATCATCTTCATTTCCTCCTCAAGAAGCCGCTGGTAAACCTTCTTCCCCTTCTTATCCAATTGCACATAGACCCTTCTTCTGTCCTTCTCATCCCAAAAACGCCTCACACAACCCTTCGCCACCAAGCGATCCACCACACCCGTCAGCTACTAAGCGCGAGCGTGCACTCTTCGGCGAGTTCTGTCATGGAACTCCTCCCTTTCCGCCCTAGCAGGCTCAGTGCAAAAAGCTCGCTACCGTTGAGGTCTAAAGTCGCCTCATCCAGGGGATGCCTCAAGTAAAAACGCTCGATCAGGGCATGAATATACTGATCGAGCAGTTTCAATCGATCACTTGTACTTTGCTTAGCCATAACTTCCGTCATTTACTTCGATATACGAACTATTTGATTTCTAAATCATCTGCCTTCACTTGTCAAGACCCCCAAAAGCCATATTACTGGCCATCCTTGTATTCGGCACCCCACAGCCGAGAAGCGACACGCGCCCCTGAACCGGGAGCCATCTTCCAGCCTGAATTCAGTATCCACTCGTGTTGCGCACAACTTTCACAACCGCCGCTGGAACCACAATCCACTGGAGCAGCGGAGAAAGCCCGATACCCCAAATGACGGGCATCCACTCGCTATAAGCCCAACTCCGAAGGACCTCCACGTTGCGATTCTCACTGAAAGCTGTATAGGCCAATCCAATAACAAGGAAACCCACGAACGGCGCCCACGCTGCTCGACTCATCCACGAGCGGCCCCACATGAGAGCCACAATCCAAAAAGCCGAAAGCAGGATCATCACGTCACCCACCGAACAATGGATGCGATTGTAGATAATCGTATCCCAGGGGGCCTCGAAGGTATCTGCAAAAAAAGGCGACTGCAGAAGCTCCCATGCCAGGGAAAAACCAAATCCGAATAGTAGAATTTGGACCTCCCAAAACGTCTTGACCGCCATTTGCATGTACCATCACTCAACGGGCCACCGGCAAGGATGTGTCGGCAGACCATTCAACGAAAGATCCGTCATACAATCGAACACGCGGGTAGCCCAATAGCCGCAGCACAAAATAGGCATGCGACGCGCGTGCTCCCGTGCGGCAGTAGACAACGATCTCTTTTTCCGAGGGCACCCCCGCCCGCCGATACAGTTCTGACAGCCGAGCACTCGGTTTGAACTGACGAGGCTCTGCCCCGGTTAGATTAAGGACCCAATCTACATTTACAGCTCCGGGGATGTGACCGGGCCGTTTGACGTCGCGCCCTGGCAGCTTGCCCGTGAATTCGTCGATGGACCGTGCGTCCACAAGAGCGACCGATGGGTCCTTCAAATGGTCCTGAACCCACTGCTTATCGGCCAGCCGTTCAGAGCGTGGATTAGCCGTAAAGCGAGCTATTGTCCGTTCCGGAATCTCCCGCGACTCGGGCCACCTCTCCTTTTGCCATAAACTAAAGCCTCCCTGAAGAACGCTGACCCGCGGGTGGCCGAGGTGCTCTAAAACCCAGAATAACCTCGTCGCAGCGAGCCCCCCGATGTCGTCATAAACAATGACCCGCGTTCCGTCTGTCACTCCGCCTTCACCCAGAACCCGCACAACCACATCTGCCGGAGCCAACATACCCGGGACGCCGTTGAGCCTTGTTGTGATCTCACCGATGTGGATATTAACGCCGCCCGGAATGTGTCCTGCCGTATATTTCTCGGAGGAGCGAACATCCAGGATACGGATTCCCGGTTCAGTTAGGCGCTCCGATAATTCGCGCCCCGAAATCAGCAGCGAAGTATTGGCGTAGCTACCGTTCATCTCTGACAACCTTCCGGACTGCGTGTATCCTGGGGTGGCCGTAAACAGGACCGCGACCACGGCCACTGCCCATGCCCGCCGGAGTCTCATAAATTCAACCATTGAATTGTCCCTCCTTGATATACCGATTTTCTTTGCTTTCACGTCGAGCTTTGAGGTCCGAAGGCAGCGCACTGCGCTGATGTCCGTGCCGCTCTTTACCTCCGGTCCTCTACGGCCCTGTAGGTTTCCAAATTCTGCGGCAGGGATTACTCCTCCACGGTGGCGACAAATCAACACTGCAGCCAGCCTTTCTGAGTCACCGCAGGTTAAAGTAATCTCCCGCCGATTCCTTCCAAGCCCTTTTCCGCCGTAAAAGTTGGGGGTGTCACAAGACCGCTCTTTCGCTATCGTCGTTACCTTCTTTCATCCGCTTGGCTACCATTAAAAGCTCTGTCTTCTTGTCGGCTCGAAGGCGTTGGTAGTCTTCACGACGAAGCTTCCTCGCCTCAAAGGCATCATCCAGACGCGCCAGACCGTCAACCAACTCACGGTAACGAGCCTTTGTGGTTCATCTCTTTCAATTCTCTACAATTAATAAGCCCATCAGATTTTCATGACGCGTACTACAGCGTGTATTGCAATAGAACGGGAATTTGCCGACCTGGCTCGGAATAAATTCGACGACCTTCGTCGTACCGGTAAATATAGGCCCTGTATCAATTCCAAGATGCATGAGCTGGAAACTATGGGTGACATCCTCAGCAAGAATACGAATCCTGACCTTCTGTCCCTTCTTCACCCTGATCTCAGGCGGGCTCCAGCCTCCCCGTTCATATGTCCGGGCTACCAGCAAAATCTCCCCTGGTTTCGCGTGAGGCGTCTTGTCGAAAAAATGCGGGTACAACAGCGAAGCCGGCAGTACAACAACTATCAACAAAACGATCACTCCAGCCACAATTTCGGCACGCTTCAATGCACAACCTCCCTAACCCCTAAAAAGCGCGAGGAAAAGAATCGTCATAACCGCCGACGAAAACCCGAACGGTAAAACCGCCCGAACTGCCTGGTTTCCTTCGCCGACGAGTCTCACGGTAATCTGTTTTCCCATTTTTACCGTCAACCCAAGGCCAAGGGCGAGCGCCGCCACCTGGATATAAGGAAGCCATCCGGTTAAGTAGGGGCTCCAGGGCTGCTCGCGAGTGCCTAAAAGGTCCACGCCCCATCCAAAAGGATCCGAAACAACCGATGCAACGTAGGAGAGATTGGGCAGGACAAACGATAAGGTGAAAGCGACCCAAATCATGAGACTCAGCGGAACCAGCGCGTATGCATAGCCGATAAAAATAGCCTTTGTGGTTAAATCAGCTCTGCCCGATAGTGTCCTCGATAGCCAACTGACAACCCAGTGGATTCCAGGGACAACTCCCACCGTCCAAAAAAGGAAGACTAGGCCGTAAAGAAGGAAGCCCTTGGTCTCCTGCAGGTTTGCCCATTCCTTAAGCCACCCCCAGTGGCCTAGCTTTACAGCCAGGTTAGCCAAGCCACCGCCCAGCATGATGAGCGCGAGCCAGGCTTCATCCATGCGCCACTTCTTACTGTTCAATAGATCAGCAAAAAACGGCCTTGTTCGGAGTGCTATGTTGTCGTATGGACAGGCCTTGATGCATTCGCTGCAAAGGATGCAGTCAGCATTTCGGTCCATGACGCTAGTAAATTCGAAAAGCGGACAAGGATAGGCAGGCCTGCCTCCGGTTTCCTCGCTGGCGACGGTGCTTCCCCGATAGCAGGATTTATATTGGCACCGGCGGCAAACCGCGTCATCCTTGCTTCGCAACTGTAGCGGGGAAAGCATCGCATAAAGACCCAGAAACCCACCGATGGGGCATGCGTATCGGCAGAACGCTCGCCGCTCAAAAACAAGGTGGAATAACAGGGCGGCTAGCATCAAGGAAATAATGAAGAGAGCGGTGACCCAGGGGTTTGTTGTAATGATCAGCCCGAAGAGCAAAACGAGAGTCAGGCCAATGTTGCTAAGCCATCGATTGCGCAGAAACCGAGGCCATCGCAATTCTAAACCAAAGGAGTGTTCACCTTTCTCGACAAACGCCCCTCGCGACAACCACTCTCCGGCCGCCGGCAAGGGGCATGCAGCGCACCACGCCCGGGCGGCAAACGGGAGAAAGAAAACCACCAGCACGCCCCACCAGAGAACCCACACAAAGATCATGGAGAAATTCTTGGCGCCGATGGGAGTGCCCCAAAACCCGCTGAGGATTGCAAGCGCTAAAATGGCCAGCCCCGGAATCATGAGCGTAAACTGCAATCCACGCCAGGCGAAAAGCTTTCTGACCCAGGAGAAACCGAGAAGATCCAGACCCGCCTCTCGATGCCGAGGATGAGGATTGTCGCTGCCCCGCTTGGATCCCGTTCCTCCGAAACCTGCTATAACGCCAGCCAGTAAAAAAAGGCCCAGCGAGGCGCTCCAGAAGGGAGTGTTAGGCTCAACGACGATCTCACCCAACATGAACGGGTGCAATGGCCCGCAAATGACCGCGCAGCGGATTTGAATTTTGCCCGAACGGTCAGCAACGAAGCTGACCCGCGCCGGATGGCCCGGAACAATCTCCTCCTTGATGTCATACCCATCGATAAAAATGCCGTGGGTCACGTCCTTGGAGATCAGTCTGAGATTTATGCGCTGGCCTTTTTTGACCGTAATACGAGAGGGGCTAAACGCAAACTGCTCCGCGTACATGGTGACGTCGATGCTCCCCGCTTCTTTACCCACGCCGCGCGTTGTAAGAAGCCAGTAACCAGCTAAGGTAAGGAAGGCTGCACCCAGGAAAACGCCAACCGAGAAAAGCCTTATCGGCGTCGATCTCCACATCATCGCCTGGCCGTCCCCCGAACTTTACTTCTCCAGAATGGCTATGCCGCCGGGGCCACTGCCAACTTTTAAATAAGCAACAACCTTTCTTTTGGCCGTATCGATGACAGAGACCGTGTCGGCCTTCATATTGGTCGTAAAACCAAACCGTCCATCTCTGTTGAGCTTGACTAGATGGGGAAATTCGCCCACGGCAATCTTGTCGGTGAGCCTGTGGGTCTGAGTATCGACAATCCCGACAACGTTGGCCGCCTCGCTGCTTACGTAGAGCGTTCGGCCATCGGCGGCGAGGGTCGAGCCGTGGGAGTTGAAGCCCAAATCGATTTTGGAGGCGATTTCCCCAGTCTGCACATTGATGATGTTGAGATCGTTGCTTCCCCGTCCAGTGACATAAACAGTTTTCCCCTCCATATCGAAGACGGGCACATGCGGCACGGGAAGCGGACCAATTTTACTTATCATCTTCCGTGCTAGGGGATCGACGACAAACACTACATTCCCCGGGCCACCCCCCAAATAGATGAGTTTTCCGTCGGGTCTTAAGGCGGGCACGTGGGGTTCCAGTCCAACAGGAATTTTTGTTACTACTGAATCGGCCGTGATATCCACGATGGCGAGTTCCTGGGACGTTTCCAAACTAATATAAGCGTACCTCGAGTCGGGCGAAAAGATGATATGGGTGGGTTTGACTCCCAAAGTGATCTTTTTAAGTAGCTTGTCCGTGCCCGGATCAAAGACCCAAACCTCGTCCGATCCTGCCATGGTAACATAAAGCTTTCTCCCGTCGGGACTTACTGCCGGGACATGGGGCATTTTCCCCACAGAAACCGTCTTGGTCGCCTTCCAGCTCTTGGGATCTTTTTGGTCAGCGTCGATGATTGAAAGACTATTGTCGGAGATGTTTGTCACGTAAAGTTTGGCCGCTTGTACTTTGCCCAAACCGAAAAAGAAAAATAACACAACTACAAAACTCGGGAAAATATTTCTTCTTGCCATTTTTCCGCCCTCCCTGCTTATGACTACGCTTCTTCCTGAGATCTCTTAAAAAACCCAACTTTCTCGATTCGTCCGTTCCTCAAAATCCAATCGGTTCGGCCTCCTTTCCCCCGCTTCTCCTAACGGGTGTTCTTCCGAAAAGAGTAAGTACTCTTTCCCAAATTGAGTTCCGTCGCCGCGGGAACTGTACTTCGTAATCCGCATTATACGTATTCCGAATTAAGGGTCCAAAAAAATTCACTTCTCCTAAAAACATGCAATCAGGGAATAGATGTACTCGTCCAGCAGCTTCAATCGGTCGCTTGTGCTCAGCCCAGTCATGAAAAGTAGCATACATTTCGTTAATCAAACTATTCGTAATATGAACTTTTAGGCAATCCGCTTCGCACCTTTAGCCTTGAACCTGGAACCTTAACCGTCCTCTCTTCAGGGCTCGTCCTCAATGGCTGCCCCGAGCGAACAATCCGGGCTAGCAACTTGAGCTTCCCTTCTGCCCCGGCAACCGGTAGCCATCCTTTTGCAGTTTTGCGTTCACGTGTTCTCGCCAACCGCTGGCACTCGAGTATCGAAAACCAAGGACCTCTTTAGGATCGACTTTGTTCCAATCGTTACCACGGAGATGAAAAACAAGCGCTGTTTTCAAATAGTGCTGAGGAAACCAAAAGGCATTGAATTGAAGCGACGCTGTTAAAATTTCTTCCCGGCTGTATCCGTTTGCGGCCATGAGCTCAATCAATCCCAGGAGCGCTATTCCATGGTTACAATCCGGAAAGGACGTTGGGTTGTTGCAGCAGGGCCGGTAGATGCTCCCGGCAAGGTCTGCAACAAGCTCCTGCTGTTGTGGTGTCAATCGGATGATATCGAAGTACCTAGCCAAAAATTTGTTCTCCAACGAACCGACCGCCTTTCCCAGCGCGCGCAGAAAGCTTTGCTGTTGCGCGGGCTCAACGGAGTCCATCATCGTGATAATCACTTCCATTTCGCCGTTGAGAAGGTGTTGGTAGATTCTCCTCCCGTTCTTATCCAAACCCACATAGACCTTTCTTCTGTCTCCTTCGCCTCGAGCACGCTTCACGTAGCCCTTGGCCTCTAGCCGACGCACCGCGACCGTCATACCGCTGAGCGTTCGCGCACACTCGTTAGCAAGTTCCGTCATGGAAACTACCCCCTTCCTCCCCATCAGGTTCACCGCAAAAAGCTCGCTACAGCTGAGTTCAACGGCTTCCCCATTCACGGGAAGTTGCAGACAAAAAACGCTTGATCAGCGCATGAATGTACTGATCGAGCAGTTTCAATCGATAGCTTGCGCTTTCCTCACGCATGAGATCAAAAATATACTTCGAGTTTCAAACTATTCGTTTATTAAACCATCTACCGTTGCTTGTCAAGACCTTCCAAAGGACATTGCTGACTTTATCGACCGGTTGACTATTCACCGGCTGAAATCAGAAGCGCCGAGTCCTTATTTCGCATCGCGAAAAAAATTCCGCATCTGTGCAAAAACAGAGATAACCACCGCGAACGCGGCAACCCACAAATGCAGAGCCGAACTCATGCCCGTCCCTGAGAGCGTCATGCCGATTCCGATAGCAGCGATCAGCAAAACGAGGGCAAGAAAGTCAAGCTCGCTTCCGATCCGTATATGAATTCCGACGGCGAGAACACCCGCGAGGAATGCAAGCATGCCGTGAAGGTTTGCATCGACCCTCTGGAAAGGAATCAAAAAACCCAGGCCCAACGCCAGAAGCAGAAGGACGACGGAAACACTTGTGAGGAGTACCTTCACCAAATCCCACATAGCCAGCCTTTCACTTCAATCGATTTCTTGCCAGTGATCGATGCCTGTCCAACCACGGCTCCGCTAAAATTCATTGTGCAAAAATCCGCCTGCGCGCCCCGGTGTTCACCGAGCGTCAAGACCCTAAAGTTCCTTCGAGAAGTCCTCGTTCTTGATTTGTAAGTACTCAACGCTTCAATTCCTCTATCCAGGCGAGGGGTTCCGAAGCAGCTGATCACGAAGCTTCCAACTCGGCTCGCCTAATCACGAAATTCCTGCCCGAAGACGGCTCCCATCTCCCTTCCTCCCGGTTGGCTCGGCGAATCTAACTGATAAGGTGACGGCGTCAGCCAAAGGACGAAGCTGATCGCGCGGTCATCGACTTAACAGGGACTCGATAAGATCCTTGGCCTGTAGACTGGACCAGTCCCTCTCCCCTATGACTTTGCCGGCAAGAAAACCCCGTCGGTCAATCAAATATGTTACGGGATGCCCTCTGAGCTGATAATCCCAACCTGTCTTTCCCTCAAGATCAAAAAGAACCGGGAAGCTCACACTAAATTCTTTTTGAAAGCTCCTCAGCAGATCTTCGGACTCTCTATGGCTGACTGCCAAAATCACCAAGCCTTTCTCTTGCCACTCCCGATATAATTTTTCCTTGGCGGGAAACTCCCGCCGGCAGTTCAGTCAGAAGGTCTTGAAAAATCCCAGCAGAACAACCTTCCCCCTGTAATCGGATAGACTAACTGTTCCGCCATCGACGGACGGCAGAGAAAAATCGGGTGCTGGTTTGGTATCTATTCGCAAGACAGACAAAGCCGCATAGGGGTCCGCCCCACCGGCGCCCTGCAAGTCAAAAATGACGGCCAAGAAAAATACGGCTCCGGCAATCCTTCGCACCATAAGACCTCGCGTTTTCAGATAAACCAGTACGTCAGGGTGTCATTGACGCCTGCCAATATAAAAATTCCTCCAGAAACCTTACTGATGTTTTGGTGATAACGTTTTAGGCGGTCCGTCAACTTACTACTCAGGTCCGTTCCCGACACCAGAAGTCCGGCAAACACCAATAGAGGCAGTGCCGTCCCCAATGCAAACAGTCCAGGGAATGTCCATCCGCCAGTGCTCGCCAGCGCCAAAGGAATCATCAGCCCGAAGAAGAGCCAAAGCAGAGTCGGGCAGAACGAAAATGAAAAAACCGTGCCTAACAAAAAAGCCCCGAGAACTCCTTTTTGAGGAATTTGCGCTCGAAGCCAACGGGCAAGGCGTTCTCCAAAAGAACCACGAAGTCGGATGAGCCCCATCAACCCAAAACCGATCACGATCATTAGCGGACCGACGATTTTGCGCGTAATCACCACGATTGGGATGGCAGACTGCTGGAGTGTAAAGCCGAGAATAATGACGGCTCCCCCGAGTAACGTGTAGACCAACATTTTGCCGACGGTATACCCTAGAGCTTCACTCCAAATTTGCCCTTCGCCAGGCCTTCGTGACACGTAGGCGATGGCCGATAAGTTCGTGGTTAGCTGGCATGGAGAAAGCGCACCCACCAAGCCAAAAAGAAGAACCGTAAAAACCGGAAGTGGCAGCTGATCCGCGGCTCCCCTCAACGGCAGACTCAGTGTGGCACTCGCCTGGCTGAGCAGCAGATACCACTGCCGCATCATCTCCTGAATCAGCTCCATGATTCGAAACCTTTTAAGAGAATGACATCACTGCTTGGTCAAGGCATCCAGCCGGCGCTTCTCTTTGGGGCCAATGCAGCCATACCCGTGGGTATCGACCCAACCTAGCAACTTGGGCTTCCCTTCTGCCCCGGCAACAGGTAGCCCTCCTTTTGCAGTTTTGCGTCCACCTGCTCCCTCCAACCGCTGGCACTCGAGTATCGGAAACCAAGGACTTCCTGAGGGTCAACCTTTTTCCAATCAACACCGCGGAGATGAAAAACCAGCGCTGTTTTCACGTAGTGCTGAGGAAACCAAAAGGCATTGAATTGAAGCGACGCGGTCAGGATTTCTTCCCGGCCGAATCCGTTTGCGGCCATGAGCTCAATCAATCCCAGGAGCGCTATTCCATGGTTACAATCCGGAAATGACGTTGGGTTGTTGCAGCAGGGCCGGTAGATGCTCCCGGCAAGATCTGCAACAAGCTCCTGCTGTTGCGCTGTCAATCGGATGATATCGAAGTTGCTGTAAACCTCTGTTGCAGGCTTTGTTCCTAATTTCCAACCCCCGGTGCTAGCCAGCCTCATCAATTCGTGTTCAGGGCGCTCTGTCGCCAGCTTTTCGAGCAGCGGATTCTTATTGGCCAAACCCAACGCCCAAAACACGTTCACCATAAATGGCGCATTGTCCATCGTAATAGTGATGAATTCATCGGAAGGCGCCTCAAGATAGCGGAGATAGGGATGCGGATTGCCGTTCTTCCCAAAAAGCTGTTTAAGTTTCGCCAGGTCGATCACTCCAAGCTCAACGAGTCTCGCCCCAAGCTCTCCCCACTTGATCCGCAGAGTGAATCCGTCTTTGGGTAGTACCTTCGCTGCGACCCGGGCAATCTCCTCCGGCTTGAAAGGCTTTCCCTCTGGAGACTCTGCTGCAAACGATGTGAGGCGAGACCCATGTGCCGATAAGAGGGATATCCCCAAACCTAAAAGGAAAACTAACCTGATCGTGAACTTGTGACTCATGGCACCTTCTTCTTTGGCCGTTACCAACTTGTTCCCTCGCAACCCAGCTTCCAACAGTGGCTCACTAGGCTGGCGGCTGAACCTCGGCTGTGATTATTATATCCAGTTCGGCCTTCTCCGGGTCGTTGGAGGCAATATAAATATGGCGCTCTATCGGCCCCTTGTCGGGATGAGACCCGGAATCGTACCGAATAACCAGTTTGCCCTCACCACCCGACGGAATGATTTTCGGCTTCACTTGTGCCGAGGTGCAGCCACAGGAAGTGGCAACAGATTCAATCTTTAATTCCTTATTCCCAGTGTTGCGCACTGCGATTTCAGTGGTGACAACATCGCCCTGCTTGACCTGGCCGAAGTCATGTCGTTTTGTGACCACTGCAATATCAGGCTTTCCACCCGCGCACCCGCCAAGCAGCAGGACTAAAATACTCAGCGCCAACAACTCGCCGCTGAATCGACGCTTAGCCAAAGCTTTTCTTTCTTGAATCATCATTCGCCGCCTCATACAGTTCCTCCAGGAATTACCACCCATAACATTGCCGCCCCCAGTCCAATCATCGTCACGCCAAACCATAGCCGCAGGGTCAGGGCGTGCTCTCGTTCCCAGGTCCCCAATTGTTTCGCTACCACACGGTTGCCCACGACCAGCAGAATAATTACCAGGGGAAGAATAAAAAGGATGTTGTATAACGCCAGATAAACCAAGCCCCAGCCAAGCGTCGTTTTGGCATTTAGGAGAGTGATGATGGTTACATAGATTCCACCGGAGCAAGGAAAGGTGCACAGACCGACGATGAAGCCCACGCCGATGGTCGCCGGTACCGTTGCCACTTTGAGGAGCTGGTTCACTTTCTTGTGGGCTGCGGCCGGCATGTGCAATTTGATCGGAAATGCAGGCCAGAGGTACTCGATCAGATTCAGCAAGCCCAGCCCGATCAGCAAATAGCTGCCGACACGAGCCACAAAGTGGGGATCATCGCTCAGGCGTACCGTGCTCAGAATGCCCAAGCCGATCGCCAAATAGACCAGGAAGATCACCCCGACGTAAATAGCCCCCAAACCGAGGATCTGGTTGCGGCTCTTGCGGATAGTGAACAGGAACGCCAGCAAAAGCAGGATGACGGCGAAGGCGCATGGATTGACGCTATCGAGCAAACCCGTGACTATGACCGCCGGCAGTAACGTCGCCAGATTGGCATCGTCCGGGTCCAGCACGGTCCGGCTGGGAGTGGCCGGCAATGAGGGCAGCGCCACGCTCAAGGAGGTGTTGATCGGGAAGCTTAGGGCCTCCCCGGTAAAGGACCAGAGGAGATATTCTTCAGGGTCCCCATGCATCTTGGGCTGCTGGATGACCAGCTTCCGCGGCAAATCCCGACGCGCCAACAGTTCTTCCAACAGGGGGCCTGGCACATGCCCGAGGACAACCAACAGTCCCCCATCGGGTCGAGGGGCAAACGCATAAAGGGAATCGGCGATTCGACGGGGTAATCCTACCGCCTTGGTCTGCTCGGCCAGCAACTGCCGGCCGCCGGGCCGGGTGAAATCGTGAATCACCGGCTCGGCAGTGAAGCCGCCTTTTTTAAGCGCCGGTAGCAGTAGCTTCTCAACGTAAGGCCAGCAATCGGCGCAGCCGGCACTGAAGAAAACATGGATCTTCTCAGGGGCCTTGGATTGGGCCAAGGCCGGTGTTACAAGGCCCGCTACGATCACCCATACGCCCAACAAGCGGCTCAGCATCTGAAAACGACGCATTTTTATCTTCGTTATTGAATCGTCGCCGTCATTCGCGCTATGGCAATCGGCGTATCGGGGTCATTCGTCTTTAGCGACACGATTCGCACGACCTGCTCGCCTGGAGCCATCTTGTGGAAACCCGCGTCGAAACGCACTTTGAGATCGGCCCTGTGGCCTGGCGGGATTATGTTGTTGCTCAGCTCCGCCGTGGTGCAGCCGCAGGACGTGACCACTCTATCAACAACCAGGTCCTCATTCCCCTCATTGACCACGGCGTAAATTAGATTGACGACGTCTGTGCTTCCGACAGAACCCAGATCACGGTTGGTCGGGGTCACGGTGACGTCGGGCTGAGGTGTGCCTTTGGGCAGTGGGGGTCTATAAGTGTACTTGAGATCGTTAGCCATATCATGCCAGCCGGAGATAGATTTCCCGCGGGTGGAGAGAGGTACTGGGCTATCGCTCTGAGTCTCGCTTTGCGGTCCCGACGCGCTGGTTGACGGACCCCAGCCATAGCCGAACACCAATCCCGCGGCGACTCCTAGCACAACGAGACCCGCGAGTAGGAACTTGACTGCCGAACGGGACTTCGGCTTTTGATCTGTCCCATTTGGCTTGGACTGTTTATGCTCTTTATTCTTTCGTCCCATCGTATCCTCCTTGTAACCAAATCTGTTGATGTCCCTGCGCGTTATCGAATGGACTGGTAGTTTCCTTTTCCCTCACCAGTACTGACGATCCCTTGCATGGCCTCGTTAATCTTTGCGACGATCGTTGTCTGCCCAACGCCTCCGACGTGTTTGTAAGTGATGCGGCCTTCTTTATCTAAAAAGAAAGTCTCGGGAAGCCCCCAGACCCCGTAGTCAACGGGGACCTTCCCGCTCACATCCCACCCATTCGGATAGGTAATTCCGAACTCTTTAATGAACCCGCGAGCATCCGGCTCTTTGTCCTGGATATCGACACCAACAAACACAACGTCCTTGTCCTTATATGCCTGCCACGCGGCTTCTAGAGCGGGAGCTTCCACGCGGCATGGCGGGCACCACGACGCCCAGAAATTGACGAGGACGGCTTTCCCTCGAAGATCCTTCAGGCTGAGCGTCCCTCCATCGAACCGAGTCAACGTGAAGTCGGGTGCCATTCGGCCGATGAGGGGAGACTGAATGAAACGAGCGTCGCGCGTGAATCCATAGGCAAGAAGCCAAACGAAAAAGACCACTATTGCCGATACGATGACCAAACGTAACCAGGCTTTTATCCTAAGTCCCATTACGCAACCTTCCCAAAGCCGAGGCTTACCGCGGGAGTCTCACCATTCCGCCGCTTGCCATCATGGGTTTACCGCCATCGGCATTGCCTTCGAAAACCGCAACACTTTACTCGTGATGTAGAGAACGCCCGCTGCATTCGACGCCAGCCCGACCCAGAACAATTCGACCTGGTACTGCCCCACCAGCGTAACCAATCCGGTCGCGCCGATGACCGGCAAGATATTCACAAGGTAATGAGCGCAACAGGAAATCATCGCTACCGTGGACGTCGTTCCCGAGACTGCCACGACTTTGCCAGAAGAACAGTGGTTCTGTATCGCGCTCCGCAGAAAGGTATACAGACCGATCTGGATGCCGAAGCCGATCGCCAGGCTGACAATGTAGTAGCGAAACGTAACAAATTGATCGACGGTAAATGCCCAATCCGATACGAGTGTCAATATTGCAAAATAAACCCCTAGCAGGCCTACGGTCGCCAGAACGCCCATCGCTGCGGCTCTTGAAATAATGTGGATTCGCTTCACTTGTTCACCTCATCAAAAAACTCGCCGAACTCTTAGGATTTCGTTTTCCTGCCACCGACTGGGTCCATTGCCTGAGCCCGCAACAGGTAAAACCCCGTCACGGAACTTAAAATCAAGACGATGCTGAACACCTGAGCTGCCGGAATATTCCAAGCGAAGATCGCCGGCTGACCGCGAAAGAACTCGACAAAAAACCGCGCCACACCGTACCCCGCGAGATAAGTGACAAAGCTCAAGCCGTCGGCCCTGTATAATTTTCGCGTTTTCCATACGAGCAGAAAAACCAGGAAGTAGCCCAATATCTCGTAAATCTCGATGGGATGGAGAGGAATATTGAGTGGCGCCAGGGAGCGTGGATCGGTATAGGTGATCGCCCAGGGCAATTCCGTGGGCCTGCCATAGCTGTCACCGTTCAACAGGCAAGCGAATTGGCCGATCGTTTGCCCAAGGGCAATCGCCGGAGCGAGGGTATCGGCAAAGCGCAGGAAAGAGATGTTTTTTCTACGCGTGTACCAAAGCGCAGCCACAAGGCCGCCCAGCAGAGAGCCGATGACACCGATTCCACCTTGCCATACTGCCAAAACTGCCCACGGATTTTGCCAGAAGTAATCCGGCTGAGAAAATACGACGTAATACAGTCTAGCCCCTATGATTCCCCCTAGGAGAGCATAAGAGACGAAATCTTGAACGTGCGACCGGTCCAAGCCTTTTCTCTCTGCTTCTTTCGTGGCCAACCACAGACCCACAAAGAACGCCAGAGCGACGATGAGGCCATAAGAACGAAGCTCAAAATGGCCAAGCTGAAACAGTATCGGGTACATAAATTTTCCTTTTCACGACTGCCTCAGACACGGGATCAATGACATCCGAAGCTCGCTGCCTGCCGGGCTTGACCCTTTACGACCTTGCGAACGATCAGCGTCATCCTCTCCACCCTCCCGATCTCGACCGAATCACCGAGGGACAGTTGGTCCGCGGACGTGGCATCCCAGATTTCGCCTTTGTAAAACATCTTGGCGCTTTTCTCCCCGATCTGAATGACTTTGCCGACGCCGCCAATCATTCCCTCGATGCCGGTCGCCACAGGTCTCCTGAACGCCTTCCATATCAACCAGTACAAAACCGCACTGGTCGCTAGAATCACCAGGTATATTGCCAAGGCTTGCTCGAAGGGCAGCAACCAGAAAACAATCAACGATGCGAAAGGCATCAGGAGTAACAGGTGGCACATCGGCTATCTCAGTTTGGGTCTTGGGGATATTCTCCCACGGCCTGCGGTCTCCGCCTTTAATTTAAATTCCGTCATTGGGCGAGATCCCAACTAAAGGACCGCGCTTTGACTCCGGCGATATCTTTGATCACCAGCTCCAAGCGTTTGGCTTTCGTAGACGGCTTGGGGAAAACGAGAGTCGTGCGCCGGTGGTGGCCGCTTCCTTCGTTTTCGACCCGCAGTGCCTTTTGTTCTTTGCCCGCATCATCGCGAAGAAGGCTTAAAGCCTTTAAGTCATAACCATTGAGATCCACCGAATGGGTATTCATCGCCACGTCGAACCTCGCCTCTTCATCGCTGCGAGGATTGAGATAGGTCGCCGTGACGGTGACGCCGCCGCCGGCCTGGGAGCGGGCTAATTCTTGGTTTGCGGCAACACGGCTTTGATCCATGTCCGTTCCCGATCCAAATACTCCTCCCATCGTACCCAGCCACTGGCCCATCGAATCCATCAACCCAGAACCCATAGACCCAGAGGTCCCCATGCCCGGCCCCATTTGTTGTGACGAGCCATTCTGGTTTGACCCCATCATCGATCCTCTATGCGATTGAGCCATGCTGTACCCTGTAAGAAACAGTAAAAAGACCAGCGCAAAACTAACGATCATTTCCTTTTTCATTTTTCCTCCTTTAGTTATTTTACTTATTTGACTTGACACGTTTCCGTTTGATTTGAACGCCGAATTATCCGGGCAATTAAAGTCGGTAGCACAACCCATTGAAGAAGCGGTAGAACACCCATGCCGTAAAGCACGGGCATCCACGCGCCCTAGCCGTTGCATCATAAAAGCTCCTGCTTTCTCGCCACGAACTCCTTGCGGTCGATCTCCCCTTTGGCATAGCGCTTCTTGAGAATCTCTAATGGAGCCTCATGCCCCGGCGACGATTTCACAGTTCCACCGTGCAAAAACCACTGGATGGCGAAGGCAACTCCGGCGATTATCAGGACCCAGAACAAAAGCATCATGAAAAAACCAAAAATCCCGTAGCCCATACCCCAACTACCCATCATGCCTCCCGTCATCATCGGATTTACCTCCTTCGTTGAAAGCCAAATACCGCTCCCGGCTAACCGGCATGCGGAGCTACGTCTCCTTCGGCGAAGGACGGTTGTGTCTCTAAACTTCCTTTAACGTCTCGCTTCGATTCGCTCACCATGGGAGGAGTGAAATGCCGGAGCCGCAAAGCATTGCTCACCACCGAAACCGAGCTGGCAGCCATGGCTGCAGCCGCGATGATCGGCGATAGCAGAATGCTAAAGAATGGATAGAGAATGCCCGCAGCCACCGGAATCAGGGCCGTGTTGTATCCGAACGCCCAGAATAGATTCTGCTTGATGTTGCGCATCGTGGCCTTGGAAAGAGCGATGGCCGTGACCACTCCGCGCAGGTCTCCTGACATCAACGTGATATCTGCAGCTTCCATAGCCACATCCGTACCCGTACCAATGGCAATGCCCACGTTCGCCTGCGCCAACGCTGGAGCATCATTAATACCATCTCCAACCATGCCGACAATTTCCCTTTCCTCCTGCAGCTTCTTGACCTCTTTTGCCTTGTCCTCCGGTAGAACTTCGGCTAAGACCCGATCAATTCCGACTTGCCTTGCAATGGCCTCTGCGGTACGCCGGTTGTCGCCTGTGATCATCACGACTTTAAGACCCAAACGATGAAGCTGAGCCACAGCGTCCACGGAGTTTGGTTTGAGCGTATCGGCCACGGCAATGACACCCGCAGGCCGACCGTCAACCGCCACGTACATCGGGGTCTTTCCCTGATCCGAGAATATGCGTGCCTTTTCCTCAAGACCGTTGAGAGAGATCCCTTTCTCGGACATCAATTTTAGATTGCCGGCTAGAACCGCATGGCCATCGATCCGCGCCAATATCCCTTTCCCCGGGATTGCTGAGAAATCTTGGGGCTCAAAGAGGTCGATCTCCCTTTCCTTGGCGCCATTGACGATGGCTTGGCCCAATGGGTGCTCCGAGCCCCGCTCCGCGCTTGCCACGAGTCCGAGCAGCTTTGTCCCTTCGATGCCGTTGGCGACAAAAACATCGGTCAAGGCAGGCTCGCCCTTGGTTAAGGTGCCCGTTTTGTCGAAGATCAGAGCCGTGAGCTTGTGCGCGGTTTCCAGCGCCTCCCCGCTCCGAATCAAGATACCGTTCTCGGCTCCTTTGCCCGTTCCGACCATGATCGAGGTGGGCGTAGCCAAGCCTAACGCGCACGGACAAGCGATGATCAGGACGGCGACAAAATTAAGCAGCGCATAAGTTAATGCCGGAGCGGGTCCCCAGAGGTACCAAACGATAGCGGTGACAATCGCTGCCGTGATAACTACCGGCACGAAGTAGCTTGTCACCTTATCGACCAGGCGCTGGATGGGGGCCTTCGAACCCTGGGCCGCTTCCACCAGTTTGATGATCTGGGCCAGCACGGTGTCTTTGCCCACTTTGGTGGCCTCGAACTTGAACGCCCCGGTCTTGTTAATGGTCGCACCGATGACCTCGTCGCCGATCTTTTTGTCGACCGGAATACTCTCTCCGGTGATCATCGACTCGTCGATGCTGGAGTACCCTTCCTGAATAAGCCCGTCCACGGGTATCTTTTCCCCCGGACGAACCAGGATCAGATCTCCAGGAATCACCTCCTCCACGGGAATATCGCGCTCAACTCCGTTCCGAATGACCCGAGCGGTTTTGGCCTGCATTCCTATGAGCTTCTTGATCGCCTCCGAGGTCCGGCCCCGAGCCACCGTTTCCAGATAACGACCTAACAGTATCAGCGTGATGATGATCGTTGAGGTATCAAAATAGACTTCCCGGGCAACCCCTTGCGCCTCAAAAAACGCAGGGAAAAGAATCAGGCCGACGCTATAGAGATAGGCGGCGGATGTGCCGACGGCGATCAGAGTGTTCATATCAGAGGTCTTATGCTTGAGAGCCGCCCATGTCCCTTTGTAAAATTGCCAACCGACCCAGAACTGAACAGGCGTGGTAAGTATCCAGAGAACGATGAAGTTCTGGATGACATCGGGTACCCAAGGAAAGAGGGAGGGATAGCTGCCAAAAAAGACCGGGATGCTGATCAGTGCGCCGATGCCGATTTTGATTCTCAGCTCTTTAACTTTTGCCTCGTGAGCGGCTTTCTCGGGATCTATCCCCTCAACATCGGATGGAAAGGCCTCGTAGCCCGCGTCGGCCACGGCTTTCTTCAACCCAGACACATCCACTAGGCTCGGAAGATATTCGACGGAAGCCTTCTCAGAAGCAAAATTAACATTTGCTTGGAGAACGCCTTCCAGCCCACGCAATGCCTCCTCGATTTTGTTCACACAAGAGGCACAGGTCATCCCCTGAATGCCCAAAGTAACCTTCTCCGTGATCACTTCATAACCTGCATCCGTTACCGCTTTAACCAGTTGCCCGGGTGTTACTTGAGTCGAATCAATCAAAACCGAGGCCTGCTCCGTCGCGAAGTTCACGCGCGCATCCTGCACCCCGGCAACCTCAGACAGCGCTTCCTCGATATGAGCCACGCACGACGCACAAGTCATCCCGCTAATCCTTAGTGTAAGTTCTTGTTCTGCCATCACGCCCTCCTTTGACTTTAACGTTCTCTAATATCGTTCATATCCAAGCGGCGAACACATATCGCCATGCAAACCAGCAAAATAATGATAAACGACGACACGACCGAAACCCACGCCGCGCCGATATCAAAAAAAAGAACAGCCATGAAAAAGATAAACGGAACGCTGCAGAGCCACAGACAAATGGCTAGGCTCAGCCTGTCTTTCCAGAGATCCGTTGTTCCCTTATTCAAATTGGAATCTCTCAATTGTCTGTTGCAATCTTGCAAAAAGTATCGGCAACGTGGAGCGACATTACATTGTCTCTTGCCTGGCAAGTCGTCCGGCTTTTACGGGTCGCTCCGCAGCTCTCCTTTCTCGGTTTCCAAAAGGGGCTACAAGAGTCGCCAGCCATTCACCGACGGCCGTGATCATGACCACCATCAAAGTAGAGAGGCCGACCGCGGCAAATATCCCGAACCCGATCAGCAAGGGAATGAAGACAATTACTTTCATCCATGCTCCCTAAAACTCACCTCAAGCGGTCCCGGTTCAAAAAAATTAGTCGCCGGCAGGTGCCAATATCTACCAGCACTGAAGGCATGAATTTTCCAGACTTTTCCTGGCGTTCTCTTTCGAACCAAGTCGCGACAGAATCCAAAACCGCCTGAGCGCCGCTATGAAAGAGGTTCATCAGGATGCCTCCCGCTTTCTACGTCAACCTGAGGTAGGTCTCTGTTGGCACCTTTCGTCTCGTGTCCACAATGAGAAGGCCGTCCGGACCCTGAAGAATCTTGTGCCAGGGCAGAGGCTTAGGCGCTGGACCGCGCAGCACGCGACCTTCAAAATCAAATCTGCTGCCATGACAGGGACATTGGTAGCCCCATTCCACTTTTCCGACGGTGCACCCGAGGTGCGTACAAATAGCCGACATCGCCTTGATCCCCGTTTCTCCAGAAATAATAAAGAGGCGGTGATCCGAAAGGAGGATGTGGGTCCCTGGCGGAAAGTCCTCCGGCTTTCCAATCTTGACCACGCTTGCGGGGCCAAACGTTAGGTTTGGGACAAGGAACCGGTAAGAGCCAAGCCCCATAAACGAAGCCGGGATACCTACACTGCTCCATGCTAACCAGGTGAGAAACTCCTGCCGCGATAACTTTCTTATTTGTCGGTCTTCCATATCGTTCGCTGCCACGACCCGCTATTCCCGCCTACTCGAATATGTCGTGATGCCCGCACGGACATTTTCCCGTGGTGTTTGGATTGTTAAACTTAAACCCAGCTTCCCCAACGGTCTCCAGATAGTCCATCTCTGCGCCCTTGAGATATTTTGAGCTAGCCGGGTCAATACACACTTTCACTCCGTTGACTTCAAACACCTCGTCATCGCCCGAGGGGAATTCCACCACGGCAAGTTGATAGGTATGGCCCCTGCCACCCATGCAGTGGGTTTGAACCACAGCTATCCTCAAGCTGCATGACGGCTTATTTTCCATCGCGATGACAGTGCGGACTTTAGACGCAGCCCTGTCCGTGAAAGCAATCACCGTTTCGTTGAGATCCATCGATTGTCCTCCTCTCGCAAACACATCTTCGACTGCTCTACGCTTTTGAAGACCTTTCTTCTTGTAACTCATCAAGTTCGTGAGACCCTTCCTTCAATCTTTTGGCCCGCTGACTAAAACGCGGAATCAGACCGGTCAGCGCCCGCATTATACTGGCAACTATGAGACCCACCAGGGCTAAGATGGTAGCCAGAAGTGCCACGCCAACCGCCAAGAGAAGGAACAATGCGATTTGCATCCCTATGTGATTTTCGTCCATCTATTCCGAGCCCGCCTTCTTCATGCAGTCCGCGCCCTGAACAAATTGAAAGTCGGCACAAAAACCAGGGCCGTATAAATCCCATAGAGAATCACCTCTGCCAATCCGAGAAAGTACGACCCCCAGCTAATTCCCTTGAATCCCGGTAGCAGCGTTTCCCACAGCCGGGTCATAGCGAGTGAGGGAAAAGCCAGGTCCCAAAGAATGCAGAGCGTAAATGTTATCGCCCCGAACGCGCTCAGGCTCAGCGCCACCTCCATGAATCTTAGAGGGTTCATGTTTGTTCACCTCCTCTTTTAGAGAAGTTGGAAGGGAAGTTCCCCAATTTACTACTGCCTCCCGGATTTCTTTCGGACTGACAAGGTTAGGAAGGTAGTCCACCACAATCCTAGAGCTCGCAAAATCAACCGACGCAGAGACGATCCCTTTTACCTTTTCGCTAAGCGTCGCCACTTTCACCTTCCAAGCCGGCGGGGGCATGGTGGGCTTGAAGGGAATCCTGAATTCCACTCTCTCAAGCGCAACCTCGTAACCACGTTCTTTCAGCGCGTCCACGATTTTGTTAATCTGAGCAACGGTTGGATCGTAGCGAAGCTGCGCCCTTAGAGGCACCGCAAATCTCACCGCACCTTTTGAGACTCCCGACACCGCAGCTATTTCCTGTTCCAGCTTTGCTGAGCAGCAGGAACAGCTTGGCACCATAACGTCAATGGCAACCTCTTTATTCTTCACTTGTTCGCCCTCCTGTTTTCCTTACGCGCCGCGCTTTGCTTTTTTTTCTCATTCCTTTAGTCGCCTACGTAAATATCCGGGATTGATCCCCAACGAGCCGCAGACATTGCTAAAGGAGAAGATCTGGTCATCCTTCTCCTTCGTGATCCATTCTTCAGCCTCGTGAAAAAGCCGTTTCCCTTTCTTATCGCGAGCGAAATACTATTTCTGGAAGCAGTTAACGGCGTCCTCCAGAACAGCGAACCCGAGTCCTTTTCACCTTCCACATAGGTTTTTCTGCGGAGCAATTCGGCATACTGGAAGGGAAGAGTCGTGTCGGGCTCGAACAGGTGAGCCACCGTCAAATGTTCAGAGACCTCTTCAGCAATCCACGCCGACCTTTGTTCGAACAGAAAAGCCATATTTCTTAACTCCTTCGGTCGTCTTCGGACCTGCTGCCTTGTCTATCAAAGTATTCAGATTTCAAACTATTTTCCCGCGAAAAATTCTTCGCCACCCCGACATTGGCCAACGAACGGCCGCCGGTCTCTCCCAGAACCGCCTCAGGTTGATATCCCCGCTCCGCCAGCTTGGAAGCCAGCTCATACAGCCTTCCGATCCGCTCCAATGTTTGCCGGACCCGGTTCGGGCTCCCCCAGTCGCTCCAGAGGACTCCGGAAACCCTCAATGCCCGGAGGTTTCCAGGATTGCGCTGGAGAAGGCCGTCGGAGATACTGATAACCGGCATCGTCGCGTAGGCATCTTCCAAGGCATCCTTCTCCTCAACGGTTCCCAGGAGCGGTGCGAGCCGATGAAAGCACTCGTAAACGTCAGGGAGATGCTCTTTGTACATCTGAAGCAGTGTCCCCGCCCGCGCGACCAGGACGAGGGTATTCCACAAGCAACCCGAGCGATACAGGGGCTCTGCCATCGTGGGATCCGGCTTCTCATAGAAGCCTTTGACCCGAAGTACCCCAGTCCTTTCAGCCGACCCGAAGGGTTCGATCCAGCCGTAGCTGGTCTCGGGAGCCTCGGCATCCATCCCTAATAAAACGCAAAGGCTCTGCGTCATCTCGACAAGCCGTTTGGCGCGCTGCACATAAGCCATAAACCTAGCCTCTTCCAACACGAAGTGATCCGAGGGAAGAATCACAACTACCGCCTCAGGATCGCGCCGCGCGATCCATGTCAATGGAAGGAGAACTCCGGCCGCTGTTTCCCGGTTCTGCGGCTGGAACAGGATGGTCCGGTCGTGACGATCCGCGAGCTGCTCCAGGACCTCCTCCCTATGGTCCTCGTTTACAATAACGAGAGTCCGTTCAGGCGGTATTAAATATTCGGTTCTGGCCAGGGTGTGCTGAATCATCGAGCGCCCGCCCAGGATGGCGCAGTACTGCTTGCAGCGCGGGTAGCCGTAGAGTTTTTTCGCAAGCTCCTTGAACCTTTCTCCATTTCCGCCGGCCAAAACGATCGCCCAAACTCCCGGTTCGAGCGTCCCGCACAGGCGGGGATGATTCATATCCTGGCTTTCAAGCGCCGCAATTTTTGCGGGCCAGGGGGCAATCTCAATGCTGCAATCTTCGTTTGCCATCTCTTCCAACCTCCCTGTTTGCTAACAGCAGTGAGAGTGACCTTTCTCGCCACCCACGTATTTCTCCGGCTCCTTATCGAAGGCAATCTTGCAGCCCTTGGCGCAGAAATAGTAAGTTTTGTTATTGTACGCGGATGTGGCTGCGGCCCTCTTTTCGTCCACCTCCATGCCACAAACTGGATCTTTCGTCATGTTTTTTTCTTCCTTCCTTGACTGTCTAGGTAATGTCATCCCGAACAAGTTCCCTTTTGCGATCCCGGCAGGCCGATGACTTTCTTCATCATGCCGTTTTGCTAATTACCAGCTGTTCTCCCCTGGCGTTTACAGAATATTGCTCCAACGGTTTCGGTGGTGGCCCCGCTATGTTTTTGCCGTTTAGA
>Ga0326597_10002751_pt1 | contig 26036 bp, 17 predicted proteins | sample RVTome_12_FD_203789 | JGI IMG/M metagenome (GOLD analysis project Ga0326597, IMG submission 203789) | Soil microbial communities from uranium-contaminated site in the Upper Colorado River Basin, Wyoming, United States - RVT100D185 | ecosystem: Environmental > Terrestrial > Soil > Contaminated >... | reverse complement strand
GGAAGAACGCCCCCGCTCCCTCCGGGAGAGGGACGGGCTGAGGGGCCGTGGGAAAAACCCTCACCCTCCCGCCCGGCGCCGCCGGGCTCCCTCCCGCTCCACGATGTGGAGAGGGCCGTCAGGACACGGCACGATCCGCATTTGCCCAGTCCGGCCCCCGTGGACTGACGTTCCATCACCAAAAAAGGGAAATTGCGCCCCGTCTCCCTCCGGGAGAGGGACGGGGTGAGGGGCCGTGGAAAAAATCCTCCCCCTCCCGCCCGGCGGGTGAGGGGGGCACGACCAGCAGGAAAACCGCTCAGCGATCCATCTTGACCTTGATCGGTGTCTCGCTGGCGGCATTGATGACGAAGGCGGCCCGTATCTTGTCAGCCACCCTCAGGTAGTAGTTGCCCGTGGGCAGCAGAATCTGCTTCTTGCGGTCCCGGTCGCTGTAGTAGCTGACCCACGGCCCCTTGGAGCGGCGCAGCTCGAAGGGCACGGCCCCCGGATAGCCGAACACGTCCACATCCGACAGGTCCGCGCTGAGCACGCCGGCCGCCTGCATGGGGGCCTCCTTGAGCTCCAGCATTTCCGGCTTGTCCTCGCCCCGGCCGCGCCGGGCGACTTCCATGGCATGCTCGATCATGAGGAACAGGCGCGAGAGAAACTGCTGGTCGTCCAGGGCGCGGAACTGCTGAAAGTTCAGCCGCACCCGGCGCTGGGCCAGTACGCGCATCACTTCCACCGGGATGTCGACCTGCAGCAGGGTCAGCGGCATGGTGCGCACGGTGCTCTGGCCGTCGCAGCCCACGAATTCCAGCTCCAGCTTGCGCCCCGCGCGCCGCCGGGTGGGATCGAACACCTCCTTCTGCCAGAAGTCGAAGCGGGCATCCACGGCCTGGGGCAGGTCGTAGTTGTAGATGTCCGGGAAGAACAGAGTGCGCTGGCCGATCTTGGTGGCCAGGTAGATCATTTTCAGGTCCTGCTGGATGATGCTCGTCACCAGCAGGGCATGGAACGCCGCCTTGTCGTAGGGGGCGAGCACCAGGATCTGATGGGCCAGCCCGTCCAGCGCCTTGGCGCCGTCGCAGTAGTGGCCCGCCTTCATCGCCGCGTTGAGTTCACCCTGCAGCTTGCGCAGGCTCGCCTGGGGATCGTCGCTGCTGACCACCTTGTAGGCCAGCGCCACGGCTTCCTCGCTGGAGGCATCGGCCAGGGCGCTCTGGTCGATGGTGGGCAGGTCCGGACCCGGCTGAATGTCCACGTCGCCGCCCTCCTGGGGCGTCTCAGTGTCGTCGGCTTCCCCCGCCTGCCGGGGCTTGGGCTTGGCCAGCAGCACCTTGAGCGGATAGACCATCAGGTTGATCTCCGTGCCCACGGAGCCGGTGGCGATGATCTTGCCGTTGGGGCTGGTGTCCAGGGCCAGAATCTGGTTGCGCTCGCCGCTCAGGGTGCGCAGGAACTTGCCTGTCTGCACGTCCCACAGCTTGACCGTCTTGTCCCGCGAGGCGGAGATGAGCGCCCGTCCGTCCGGCGAATAGCGGATGGCGCTGACGATGAAGTCATGGCCGGTGAAGGTGTACACCGCCGCGCCGTCGTCCACGTTCCACACGCGGATGGTCGCATCGCTGGAGGCGGTAGCCAGGGTCTGGCCGTTGGGGTGGTAGACCAGGTCCTGCACGGCCCCCGCATGCCCCTTGAGGGTGCGCAGCAGCTGCCCGCCCGGGAATGACCACAGGCGCACCTCCCCATTGTTGCTGCCGGTGGCGAAGGTCTGGCCATCCGGGGCGAAGGCCACGGTATTCACCTGATCCCCGTGGGCGATGGCCCGCTTGATGGGGCGCCCCGTGGCCACCTCCCACAGCACCCACACCTTGTCCGAGCCGCCCGTGAGCAGGGTCTCACCGTCCGCGGTGTAGGCCAGGTCGTTCACCTTGCCCTGGTGCGCCTGAATGCGCCGCACCACGGTACCGTCGGCGGTATTCCAGATCTGCACGTAGCCGTCCGTCCCCCCCGTGGCGAAAGTCAGGTTGTCCGGGGCCAGGCTCAGCGTCTGCACGGTGTGGTTGGCCGCGTCGTAGTTCTTCACCACGCTGCGGTTGGCCAGGTTCCAGATCTTGACCGTCTTGTCGATGGACGCGGACAGCAGGAAGCGGTTGTCCCGCGTGAAGTCCAGCGCCACCAGGGACTGGCTGTGGCCTTGCAGCGATGCCAGGAAGGCCGACTTCTCCAGCTTCCAGGTGCGCACCCGGTCCCGGTCGTAGGCGGCGATGAGCCGCCCGCCATTGGCGCTCAGGGCGATGCCGATGATCTTGCCGTCCACCAGGGTCAGTTCCTGGAGCACGCGCTGGGAGGCGATATCCCAGATCTTGATCGTCTCGTCCTCCGAGCCGGTGAGCAGCCACTTCTCGTTGGGGTGGAAGACCAGCCCGGTCACCGCCCGCTTGTGGCCCACCAGGGTGGCGAAATTCTCGGTCTCCGCGGCGTTCCATTTCCACAGCTTGGCCGTGCCGTCCGCCGAGGCGCTGCCCAGCACCGTGAAATCGGTGCCGAAGCGCAGGGCCTCGATGCGGCCCAGGTGCCCCTGCAGGCGCTTGACCAGCTTGCCCGTCTCCAGATCCCAGATGGCGATGCTGCGGTCCTGGCCGCCGGAGGCCAGGTGCTTGCTGTCCGGATGGAGCGCCAGGGCGGAGACGCGGCCCGCATGGGCCTCGATGGTGCGTTCCACCTGCCGCGTCTGCACGTTCCATACGATGATGCGCCCGTCGTCCGCGCCGCTGAACAGCCGGCTGCCCTCCGCGTCGACGGCCAGGGCGCGCACGGCGCCCTTGTGTCCCTCGAACACCGCCGACTGCTGGCCCTTGTTCACATCCCAGGAGCGCACCGTGCCGTCCTGGCCCCCGGTGAAGATCACGTCCTCCTTGGGGTGGTACAGCATCACACCGGGGTTGTGGTCATCGGTGCGGATGTCCCGCGCGGCCCGGCCTGTCTGGGTTTCCCACAGCCGAAGGGAGCGGTTGGCCCCCAGGGTCACCATGTACTTGGTGTCGGGGGAATACAGGGCGCCGTACACCGGCCCGCTGGGCAGGCGCAGGGTGTATTCGATGATATACTCGTTCTCCAGGCGCTCCTGCTCCTGCCCCTGGGCCCGCCCCGGCAGGCCCAGCCAGGGCAGCAGCACACACAGGGCCAGCAGCAGCACCGTCACGCGGGGGGCCCTGCGGGCCATGCCGTGGGGCATGCCGCCTCGCGCGGCGCGGCGCGTAACCGGCCGCGGCGCCCATGCCACACTGTGCCTCATGGGCGGCTCCCGACGTGGGCGCCGGTAGCGTTTCGCCCAGACGTCACGTAACGTACGGGTTTGGCAACCCGTCGCGTGCCGCCGGTCCGCACGTCCGTTCCCCACCCGGCCGCGGAAGCGCCGGATATGATGGTGATTGGTGCCATGAGCGCGCCTGAGCAAGATCACACCAATGACATTGAAGATCCCCAGATGCCCCTGACGGCGCATCTGGAGGAACTCCGCCGCCGTTTGCTGTGGACCGGTGCCACCATCATGGTGGCGTTCGTCGTCGCCTGGGGCTTCAGCCAGCACATCCTGACCTTCATCCAGGAACCCCTCAAGCCCTTCGCAACGCTCCAATTCGATACGCTGACCGACCCGTTCTTCAGCCACCTCAAGGCAGCCTTCTTTGCGGCCCTGTTTGTGACATTTCCCGTCACCCTCTCGCAAATCTGGCTCTTTGTCAGCCCGGGACTGTACCGCAGCGAGAAGCACATGGTGTGGCCGTTTCTGCTGATATCCTTTCCCTTGTTCGTGGGGGGCGGGTCGTTCTTCTATTACGTGGTGTTCCCCTTTGCGATCGACTTCCTGATTCACTTCGATGAGTCCCTGGTGCCCTCCCTGCGCATCGGCGACTATCTGTCGTTCACCTTGCGGCTGGTGTTCGTGTTCGGGCTGGTGTTCGAGCTGCCCCTGATCAGCCTGCTGCTGACGCGGCTGGGGGTGATCGATTCGCGCATGCTCTCCCGCTTCCGCCGCTACGCCATCGTGATCATCTTCGTTGTGGCGGCGATTCTCACGCCCCCGGACATCATCACACAGTTGCTGCTGGCAGGTCCACTGCTGATCCTCTACGAGCTGAGCATTCTCGTCTCCTGGATCGTCGGCCGCGGAAAGCCGAAGGCCGAGGAGCCGGAGTAGATTCCCCGGGCATCCGGCGGGGCGCGCCGCCCCGCCCGCGCACAGCCACACGGCAATGCTGAACGAGAGCGGCAACCATGATCGGCGAACCGGGACTGGACGAGCTGGTGCGGGCAGGCACACGCCTGTCCCATGAGTTCGATATCGATGCCCTGATCTCCGTGCTGGTGGAGCAGGCCATCGATGTGACCCACTCGGACCTGGCCTGTCTGTATCTGCACACCGACCCCGACGACCCGGCCAGCCCCCTGCGCCTGGTCTATCGCCGCGGCGCGGCCGGCCCGCCCGCCTTGCTCCATGCCGCCGCGGAATGGGTCGCCTTCGTCCACGAGTGCGGCGAGGCCACCGTGCTGCACGAGCGGCAGCAGGGGCCCTTCGATGGCCTGCTGCTGCTGGATGCCATGCACAGCGGGATCGTGCTGCCCCTGTTCACGCCCACGGCCCAGCTCGGCCTGCTGGTGGTCAATGCGCGGGAGCGCGCGTTTTATGGACGCAAGCGCTTCTTCTTTCTGGATTCCTTCGCCAAGCTGGCGGCCGGCTCGCTGCACAATGCGCGACTGTTCCGGGAGTTGAAGGAATACCTCGCGCGCATCGAGGCCCTGGAGCGCTACCAGGCCAACATCTTCACCTCCATGACCAACCTGCTGGTCACCACCGACCGCCAGGGGCACCTGCGCTATTTCAACGACGCCGCGGCGCAGCGCCTGGGACTGGCGCAGGCGGAGCTTGGCCGGCCCCTGGGCGAGTTGTGGCGCGAGGCGATGGACGGGGGCATCCTGCAGGCCATCGACCGGGCACGCACCACCGGCGAGGAATTGCTGGGGGTGGAGGGCATCTTCCGCGCGGCGGGCCAGGACATGGATTTCGCGCTCAACGTCTCGCCGCTCAGCGCCCCGGACATCGAGGACGGCGTGACCCTGGTCTTCACGGACCAGTCCCGGGAGAAGGACCTGCAAAGCCGCGTGGACGTCGTGGTGGAGGAGCGGCGCGTGATCAAGGACATGTTCAGCCGCTACGTCTCCGCCGACGTGATCCAGACCCTGATGGACCATCCCGATCTGATCAATCCCGGCGGCGAGAAGAAGGAAGCCACGGTGCTCTTCGCGGACATCCGCGGCTATACGTCCTTTTCCGAAGGCCGCGACCCGGGCGTGATCGTGCGCATTCTCAACGCCTACTTCACCCGGGCCGTGGAGATCATCATCGAGCACGGGGGCTTCATCGACAAATTCATCGGGGATGCGATCATGGCCGCGTGGGGCATCCCCATGAGCAAGGACGGCAGCGAAACGGAGCGGGCCGTGCGCGCCGCGCTGGAAATCCAGTCGCTCATCGCCTCCCGCCGCCGGGGCTTCTTCACCGGCGTGGCCCGCAACCTGCGCGTGGGCATCGGGATGCACACCGGGCCGCTGGTCGCCGGCAACCTGGGCAGCCAGCAGCGCATGGACTACACGGTCATCGGCGACACCGTGAACATCGCCGCCCGCCTGGAGGGCGTGGCCGGCCCGGGCGAGGTGATCATCACCGACCGCACCCGGGAGCGGCTCAGCGACCGCTTCGTGCTGGAGGAACGGGAGCCGGTCTCCGTGAAGGGCAAGTCCAAGCCCATCCCCATCTTCTCTGTCCTGGGATACACCGATGCCTGAAACCCGAGGGGCCGCGGCCCTGTGGACACAACTCGACCGCCTCCCCGTGCCGCCCTGGGCCGCCGGGCACCCCCTGGCCTTCTGGGGTGCCGTGCTGGCTGTGCTGCTGTTGGCCCTGGCCGCGGGGATCACGCTGTGGCTGCGCGCCCGCCGCTTCACCGTGCGGCTGCGCGGCGCCCTGGCCAACCCGGCCCTGGCCGGCGCGCTGCTGCGGGACCGCTACAGCGCCACGGAACTGCTCAGCCGCTCGCGCCTGATCGAGCGCGTGGCCCAGCAGGAGGGCGAGCCGGTGGTGCGCCTGTCCGGCGTGGACGACCTGTGGATCGAGCGCCTGCGGCTGCGGCCCCGGCGGCGGGACATGACCCGCGTCCTGCGCTATGCGCCGGACAAGGGCCTGTTCGTGGCGTTCCAGGCGGCCCTGGCCAAGCCCCGGCTGGGCGAGACGCTGACCGGCTGGCTGGCCAGGCAGGAATCCCTGCCCCAGCTGCGGCGCCTGGCCCAGTCCAGCGCGGGCGCCGCCTTTGACGGCGCGGCGGGCCATGCCCTGCTCCGCGAGCGCATGGACGAGGTGCTGGAGCTGTGCGGTGACCCCGAGTGGCATTCCCGCTACTTCGCCGTGCAGGTGCTGCTGCATGATGGGCAGCCCCGCTCGCGCCAGGCCCTGTGGGATGCCCTGGACGATCCCCATCCCCTGGTGCGCAAGACGGTGCTGACCACGTTCCGGGCCGGCGAGCGGGACGAGCTGTACACACGCCTCTACGATTTCTACGTGCACGACCCGGCCTACGAGGTGCGCCAGGCCGCCTGGACGCGCCTGCATGCCGAGTTCGGCGAGCGCTTCGCGCTCAACCCCGACGACCTTGCGGGGGACGAGGCCCTGCACGTGCTGGAGCAGCTGCGCGAGGACGACAAGGGCGACGAGAATGTGGCCCTGCGCTTCCTGGCCAGCGAGAACCTGGAATACCGTCTGCTCGCCGCCGAATTCCTCCAGCGCTGTGGCGGGCTGCAACGCCTGTGCACGGCCACCGACCTGGGCGACCGGGAGGGCATGGAACGGGTCTACGGGCTTCTGCGCGCCGCGGCGGAGGTGAACATCACCGACTACCTGCATGCCTGTGTGCAGCAGACGGACAGTACGGCGCCACTGCTGCTCTGCGCGCGGCTGCTGGAGCGGGAGAGCCCGCTGCCCGAGGTGATCCAGACCCTCGCGGCCAAGGTCTTCGCCCGCTACGACGGCAGCGTCGCCGCCCAGGAACTGTACCGCCAGACCCTGGCCTGCATCGCCCGTCACGGCAGCCCGGCCGCCGAGGCGCAATACGCCCAGGAACTGACCCGCCGCCGCGCCGACCCCACGGCCATGGGCCTGTTGCTGGAGGCCCTGCCGCAGCAGCCCCCGGCGGTGCTGCTGGCGCCCCTGGTGGCCATGTTCCGCGACCCGGACGATCCCTACCGGCCCCAGGTGCGCGAGGCCATCAAGCGCGTGCCCACGGCCCAGGTGGTGCCCTGGATGCTCGGGCTGATCCGCAGCCCACGGGATGCCGTGCCCATCCCCGTGCGGGTGGATGCCGTGCGCATTCTGGGGGAGCTGGGTCTCTCCTACTGCCTGCAGACGGTGCTGGAGAACATCTGGATGCTGCCCCCCGCCGACGCCCGCGCGTTCATGGGGGTGCTGGCGACCTATCCGCGCGAGCTGCTGGTGGAAAAGGTGCAGCGCCTGCTCGCCACCCGCGACAGCCGCCTGCGCGCGTCCATCGCCGCTGCCCTGCCGGTGACCGGGGAGCGGCGCTTCGTGGAGACCCTGCGCGGGATGCTGGGGGACGTGGACCCGGAGGTGCGCATCGCCGCCGTGTGGGCGCTGAGCGAATACCCCGACGTGGACTGGAGCGACGCGGAACTGGCCGTGCTGCACGACCCGTCCGAGCGGGTGCGCAGCGAGGCCGCGCGCGCCCTGGCCGCCGTGGGCAGCGACGCTGTGGTGGCCCTGCTCAAGGCGCGCCTGGAGGACGCGGACGAGGCGGAGACCGTGCACCATGCGGCCGTCGAGGGACTGAGCCATGTGCGGCAGACGGCCGCCATCGACATCCTGGCCGCGCACCTGGAGCGGGAACCGTTGCAGGAAGCCATCCTGCACGGCCTGGCGCGGCGCACCCAGCCCGAGGACCTGACGCACCTGTTCGAGCACTTCAAGGATGCCGACCCGCGCCGCCGGGAACTGCTCGCCCGGGCCTTCAGCCAGATGGGCGAGCCGGGTGCCCAGGCCATGGCCGGGCTGCTGCGCGAGGATATCCCCTCCCTGCGGCCCTTCATCCTGCAGGTGCTGGAGGAGACGGGGCACATCGACTTGCAGATTCGCCGCCTGCCCCATGCGGACCCGGCCGTACGGCGACAGGTGGCCGACTTCCTGACCACCGTGGGCAGCCTGCCGGCCCTGCGCGGGCTGGTGCTGGCCGCCAAGGACCCCGACGAGCAGGTGCGCATCAAGGTCGTGCGCGCCCTGGAGTCCCTCAGCAGCGAGCCCAGCCGCCAGATTCTCGACGGCCTGCGCCAGGACCCCTCGCGCAAGGTGCGCCGCTACACGCGCTGGGCCCTGGAGCGCGTGCGCGCCAAGGGCATGACCGAGGCCTAGGCTGTGTCTGAGAATCCGATGTCTGAGAATCCGATGAAAGTTCCGTCCGCGCACGTCGAGACGCAGTCTTCGACCGCTCCCCTGCGGCGGGCTCAGGACAGGCTCAGTGACGCGGAGCGTTCAAATTGCCGCCAATGTAAGGCCGTATTCCTGAGGAAGGTTGCGTAGCAACCTGTCTCGCAGGGCACGGCCGCCCATAAGCCCCCTTTTCAGACACAGCCTACCGCGCAGCCGGCTCACGCCGATTGGGGCTGATCCCCGCGCAGTCCGTCATGGATGCGCTGGGCCAGCCCGGCGGAAACGCCGGGGGCGGCCTGCAATTCCGCCAGGGACGCGCCACGCACGGCCTTCATGCTGCCGAAGTGGCGCAGCAGGGCCTGGGCGCGCTTGCGCCCGATGCCGGGCAGGGCCTCAAGGTCGCTGCGCAGGGTCTCCCGCTTGCGCAGGCTGCGGTGGAAGGTGATGGCAAAGCGGTGCGACTCGTCCCGGATGCGCTGGAGGAAGTGCAGCGTGGCGGAATTCTTGCGCAGCCGCAGCTCATTCTTCTGCGAGGGCTTGACCACGTACTCGTAGTCCTCCTCCCCGCCCCGGGCCACACCGCGGCGGCGCTCGCTGCGCCCCTTGGCCAGCCCGATCAGGTCCACGTCCTGGGGGCCGATGCCCAGACTGCCCAGCACATGGGCGGCGATGTTAACCTGGCCCTTGCCCCCGTCGATGAGGATCAGGTCGGGCAGGGGCTGCTCGCCGGTGAGCACCCGGCGGTAGCGCCGCGTGAGCACCTCGTGCATGGAGCGGAAGTCGTCCGGCCCGTCCGCCGCGCGAATCCTGAACTTGCGGTAGTCCTGCTTGGCGGCCCGGTTGCGTTCCCACACCACCATCGAGGCCACCGTGTGGCTGCCCTGCATGTTGGAGATGTCGAACGCCTCCACGCGCTCCGGCAGGCGGCGCAGCCCGAGCTGCTGCTGCACCTCGCCCAGCACGGCGCCGTCGTCCACGTGCTGCTGCATGCGCTCGCCCAGCAGGCGCTTGGCGTTGGCCTCGGCCATGCCCATCATGCGCCGCTTGTCCCCCCGCTGGGGCACCAGAAGCTGTACGCGGGTGCCGCGCTGCTCGCTCATCAGGCCTTCCAGCAACGCCTGGTCGTCCACGGGTGCGGGGATCAGCACCTCGCGGGGCAGCAGAGCGCTGGGCCGCGTGTAGAGCTGGGCCAGCACGCCCTTGAGCAGCTCACCGTCGGCCATGCCCTCGGTGCGGTCGAGCATGAAGAAGTCCGTGCCCATCAGGCGCCCGTTGCGGATGAAGAGCACCTGCACACCGGCGAAATGGGACTCGCGGTACAGGCCGAAGACGTCCTGATCCGCCTGGGGATCGGGGGTCATCACCTGCTGCTTCTCCAGGGTGCGCTGCACGGCGCGGATCGCATCGCGCAGCTGGGCGGCCTCCTCGAAACGCTGGGCCTCGGCGGCGGCGTTCATTTCCGCGGTCATGCGCGCGATCAGCTCCCGGTCGCGCCCCAGCAGGAACAGGCGCACCTTGTTCACGTTGGCGCGGTAGTCCTCCACCGCCACGGTGCCGCGGCAGGGCGCCAGGCACTTGCGGAGCTGAAAGTTCAGGCAGGGCTTGTAGGTGCGGGTGCCGTCGAGCTTCATCTTGCTGGTGCGCAGCTTGAAGTGCCGGCGAATGGTGGACAGGGTCTCGCGCGCATCCTTCACCGAGGCGTAGGGGCCGAAGTATTCCGCGTCCCGCTCCAGCTTCTCGCGCACGAGGAACAGGCGCGGGTACATCTCGTTCACGGTGAGCTTGAAGAACGGGTAGGACTTGTCGTCCTTCAGATTGACGTTGTAGCGGGGCTGGTGCTTCTTGATCAGGTTGTTTTCCAGGATCAGCGCTTCGGCCTCCGTGCCCGTCTCGAAGACGGACACGTCGCGCACCTGCTTGACCATGGTCTGAATGCGCACGTCGTGGGCCGCGCCGTGCTGAAAGTACGAACGCACGCGGTTGCGCAGATGCTTGGCCTTGCCCACGTAGAGCACGCGGCCCTGGCTGTCCCGGTGCAGGTACACCCCGGGCGTGTCGGGCAGGGACTCCAGCCGTTCTTCCAGGGAGGGATTCATGGACACCCGATGCAGGCCGCTACCGGCGCGCCGCCGGGGCTTTGACAGGGCCCAAAAAATTCAACACACTCGGTGCACGGACGGCAGCGTCAGGAAAGCGCGGCGAACGCCGCTATACCCAGAGTTTAACGCAATGGCGGAAGGCGGGCAATGCGACGGCTGCGCTGGTTGAGCGCCGCGATGGCGCTGCTGCTGATGGTGGGCCCCGCCGGCTCTGCCATGGCCGAGTCCATGCTGCGCGAGCGCCAGGACACCTTCGGCGCCGGCGCGGGCTGGACCTTCCTGCTGCTCTCCGCCGGGGCCTTTGCCGTGGCGTCCAACGGGATCAGCGAGCGGGACAAATGGCTCGCCGAGGCGGACGACAGCTACGACGCGTACGAGGCCGCCACAGATGCCGCGGTGGTCAAGGAACTGCGCCAGGATACCCAACGTTACCTGGACCGCGCCAAGGCCTATGAATCCACGGCCAATGCCGCCCTGGTGCTGGGGGTGCTGTTTGCGCTGACCAGCTATGCCTCCTTCACCAACGAGCCCCGCGAGTCCCCCATTCTGGTGTCCACCAACAGCATCGCCTACCGCTACCGCTTCTAGGCGGCCCTGGTGCCCATCCGGCTCCGCGCGAGCCCCACACCGACCCGACACCACCCCCTGGCCATGAAGACACTGGACGTGCAGCTACCCGGCGCGAGCTATCCGATCACCATCGGCGCCGGCATCCTGGATGCCGCCCTGCGCGAGGTGGTGGGGCGTCACGGCAAGGAGCTGGTGCTCGTGGTGACCAACGAGACCCTCGCCGGGCTGTATCCTGGACGCATCGAGGCGGCGCTGCAGGGGTTGCCGGTGCAGGTGGAAAGCTGTGTGCTCCCCGATGGGGAGCGCTACAAGACCCTGGAGACGCTGGCGCACATCTTCGATCGCCTGATGGCCCTGGAGGCCAACCGCCAGGCCCTGCTGATCGCCTTCGGCGGAGGTGTGATCGGCGACATGACCGGCTTTGCCGCCGCCTGCTTCATGCGCGGCGTGCCCTACATTCAGGTGCCCACGACCCTGCTGGCCGACGTGGACAGCAGCGTGGGCGGCAAGACGGCCGTGAACCATCCCCTGGGCAAGAACGCCATCGGCGCCTTCAAGCAGCCCCAGGCCGTGGTGATGGAGCTGGACTTTCTGCGCAGCCTGCCGCCGCGGGAGATGCGGGCGGGCACCTTCGAACTGATCAAGCACGGCATCATCCGCGATTCGACCCTGTTCGACTTTCTGGAGGAGCACCGCGGCGACCTGGACGGGATGGACCCGGTGTTCTGGGAGGAGGCCGTGGCCCGCTCCTGCCGCGTCAAGGCCGAGGTGGTGGCCCAGGACGAGCGGGAGACCGACCTGCGCGCCATTCTCAATTTCGGCCATAGCCTGGCCCATCTGATCGAGACCCACGCCGGCTACGGCAGTGTGCTGCACGGCGAGGCGGTGGGCGCGGGCATGCTCTTCGCCGCATACGTGTCCCATCGCTGGGGCGGCCTGGACAGCTACGAGTACGGGCGCATTCGCGACTTGCTGCTGCCGCTGACCCAGCCCATCTCCATGCCGCCCCTGGACCCGGACGCGTTTGCCCACCTGCTGATGCATGACAAGAAGGCCGGCAGCGGCACCCTGAAGTTCGTGGCGCTGAACGGCCTGGGTCATGCGGTCATTCGCGGCGGCACTGCGCCGGCCGAGCTGTGGCCGATGTTGCAGGACTTCCTGCGGGAGCAGCCCCAGGTGCTGCGGGTGGCCACCGCCTGAACGGAATGCCCATGGAAGCCAAAGCCGGGGAACCGAAAGCCATGGATTCGAAGGCCGGGGAATCCAGCGTCGGGGATGCCGCCGGATTTTTCACACGCCTGCGGGACTGGCCTGCCACGCAGGCGGTGCTGGCACACTTTGACCGGGTGGTGGCCGTGCGCCCCCTGCCGGCGCCGGAAGCATTCTTCGAGACGCTCTATACCCAGACCCTGGATGCCCTGTTGGCGCTCGGCGGGCTGCCGGCCAGCGCGGGCGCGGCCCATTGGGAATGGCGGCCCCTGTACCGGCTGGCGCGGGACCTGGATCCGGGCTACTTCTCCGAGCAGCAGATCGGCGAGCGCGTGGCCGCCTGTGACCCGCCCGCCGGCGCCCCGCGGGAGGCACTGACGCGGGCGCTGATCGACTTCTTCGCCTTGCGGCAGAGCGGCTTTCCCGCCAGCTATCCGAGCCCCTTGCTTTCCGCGGCGGACACACGGCGGTGGTGCGGGCTGTTCGGCGAGGCGCACCTGTCCACGGCGCTGGCCGTGCTGCCGCGAGCCGGGCTGTATCCCCTGGGCACACCGGCGGCGTGGCGCAGCTACGGACGCTTCCGCGAGGGCGCCTTCGAGGCGCCCGTGTCCGTGACAGCGCTGCATGACTGGCAGCAGGCCTGCGAGCGCGCCGCCGCGACGCTGCCGGCCATGGATGGCACACGGGTCAGCGCCCACCAGTGGGACTTCCTGGCCGCCACCTTCGGCGGTGCCCAGGCCGGGCCGGCAGCGGGAGGCCCCTGCGGGAGCATCCCCGCCTGCGCCGGCTGTGCCCTGGAGGATGGGTGCCGCTGGGCCGGCACGGCACCGGCGCAGCTCAGCGATGGCGGGTCGGTCGTTGCGCGCCTTGCCCACGAGGCGCCGGGGGTGCTGGGGGACGGGCAGTTGCTGAGCGCCGTGCTCATGCACGGGCCCGAGGTGACCCGGCAGTTGCAGGAACGCCTGGACGGACTGACCCTGCGCAGTCTGGGCCAGTGGAGCCGGGAGGAACTGATGGGCCGGCTGGCCGTGGACGGGCTCACCGCCGACCGCCTGCGCGCGCTGTTCGAGCTGTGCCGGCGCTTCAGTGCCGACCGGCTTGAGCCCGGCATGACCATCAAGACACCAGAGGAAGTGTACCGTCATTTCGGCATCCGCCTGCGGGAGCTCAAGCAGGAGCAGTTCCTGGTGGTCAGCCTGGACCTGTACCGCCGCTATCTGGGCGAGTCCATGGTGACCCAGGGCCTGCTGGACCGCAGCCTGGTGCACGCGCGGGAGGTGTTCCAGGCCGCGATCCGCAACCATGCGGCGGCGGTGATGCTGGTGCACAACCATCCCTCCGGCGACCCCACGCCCTCCCCGGGCGACGTGGACGTGACGCGGCGCCTGGTGGAGGCAGGCAGAATCGTGGGCATTGCGGTGGTGGATCATGTCATCATTGCCGAAGGGGGCTACACCAGCCTGGCCGAGCAGGGCCTGATGCCCCCGTAGCCTGGGCCGCCGCGCACCCGAGCCACCCTCCACGCACCCGAGCCACGCCCCGATGCCTCACACCAGCAGGCCCCACGCCTCCCCCACGACGCCCCGGCCCCGCATCGGGATCGATGCGCGCAAGCTGGGGGACTTCGGCATCGGGGAATACCTGGCGCAGCTGATCGACGAGCTGGCCTTGCTGGAGCCCTGGTGCGACTTCGTGCTGCTGCATCAGCTGGAGGCGCCGCCGCCCCTGCCGGCCCACATGACCTGGCGCCGCAATGACGCGGGCAAGTATTCCCTGCGCGAGCAGGTGGCGCTGCCCTGGCAGTCCTGGCGGGAGCGGCTGTCCCTGCTGCATCTGCCCCACTACGTGGTGCCCCTGTGGAGCCCCTGTCCCCTGGTGGTCACGGTGCACGACGTGATTCACCTGCGCTTCGCCGCCCAGTTGTCCCTGGCCGCGCGGGCCTATGCGCGGTTCATGATCGGCCATGCGGCGCGCAGTGCGCGGCACATCATCACGGTCTCCGAGCATTCCCGGGACGACCTGGTGGCGCTGGCCGGCGCGGACCCGGCGAAGATCACCGTGGTACACAACGGGATCACGCGCGACGCCCAGCCCATGCACCCGGTCCAGGCCCGGGCCGCGGTACGCGAACTGCTGGGCTGGGACGGCCCCTTTCTGCTCACCGTGGCCAATACGCGCATGCCCCACAAGAATCTGCCGCGGCTGGTGGAAGCCTTCGCCCGGGCGGCCGGGGAGGTGGATGCCGGGCTGCGGCTGGTCATCGTGGGGGGCGAGCCGCCGGCGGCATTGCAGCAGGCAGTGGCGCGGAGCCTGGGGCCACGCGCGGAGCAGGTGGTTTTTCCGGGCTACCTGGAGCGGGCGGGGCTGCTGGCCCTGTACAATGCCTGCCGGGCCTTCGTGTGGCCATCGCTGTACGAGGGCTTCGGCTTTCCGCCGCTGGAGGCCATGGCGTGCGGCAGCCCGGTGGTTTCGTCCGCTGCCTCCGTGATGCCCGAGGTGCTGGGCGAGGCCGCCCACTATTTCAACCCGACGGACCCGGCGGACATGGCCCGGGCCATCCGCGAGGTACTCACCGATGCGGGCCTGCGCGACCGGCTGGTGCAACGGGGCACCCGGCAGGCGGCCCAGTTCACCTGGGCCGAGGCGGCGCGCAAGACGGCCGCGGTGTACCGGGATGTGCTGGGCTTGTAGACAGTGGGCGGGACCGGATAGAATCAACGCTTGCCGCACGGGCTGTCATCCTCGACGGGCTGCCTCGCGGCACCGTCGACCGCCGGTCAACCTGCAACGCTATCGAAAATCTGGAGTTACCCCCATGAGCAGCAACAAGACAGCCGGCATGCGCGCCAGCCTCAAACGCAAGGACCTGCGCCGCCGCATGGCAATGTCCGGCGCCATGAAAGCCGTCGTGCGCCGCAAGCAGAAGGTGCGGCTGAAGAAGCGCGCCTAAGGCCCAGGCGGCCGTCCCGCGCGGGGCGGATGCTCGGCCACGGCCAGCCGGTACAGTGCATACAGCACCACCGCGGCGAACAGGGACAGCGCCAGCAGGAGTCGTAGCGACACGGGGCTAGGCCTCCGCGGCCTGTTCGGCGGGCGGATGGTCCGGTACCGGCGCCGTCTTGGCGTTGCGCGGCTTGTGCACCTGCCCGATGATCTGCAGAAACTCGTCCCGCAGCTCGTTCTCCTTGTTGATGATCTGGGCGCCGGAGTGGTTGGTCTCCACACTGTTGGGATTGACCCACGCGGTCAGCTTGATCTCGCCCGGGTGCACGCCCTTCAGCTTGAACCACTTGGCCAGGGTCATGTGCAGGGCGCGCTGGGTGAGCAGCGAGCGGCTGGAGCGGCTGAAATTGTGGGCCTGGCTGAACACGTCCGCGTGGTCGAATTCATCCACGTACCAGGTGCGCAGGTTGTCCCGGTAGAGCAGCGAGAGCCGGCCGTACTTGGTCATGTTGAGCAGCAGGAAGACCTCGGTGATCTTCCGCTTGAGCCGGATGCAGTCCAGGTAGTGATAGGGCTGATAGGGGAAGAACTCCATGATCTGGCTGACCACCCGGTGCACCATGTCCGGGCGGATGAACGCCATGTTGTTGTCCGTGCGATTGCCCAGATCCATGAACTTCGCGTCAAACTCCACGTCCGTGCGCGACTCCTTCAGCGTCCCCTCGTTGAGCACGCCGTAGTAGCCGTTGACCACGGCATTGGCCAGTCCGCGCACGAAGGACACGTTCTCCATCACGGTCACCTCGGCGGGCAAGTGGTCCAGCACCCCGAAGGTGTCGAAGCGCTTGCCGACGGACGATTCCTTCTGCGCCGAGCGGAAGAACCAGCCCTTCTTGAGCTCGTAGCCCACCAGCAGCCGGCCCCGGGGCACCTTGAGGTGATTGAGGATGGTGCGGGCCACCACATTGGGCGCGGGCTCGAAGTTCTCCTGGTAGTAGTGGAACCAGATCTCGAATTCCTTCTGGTTGCTCTCCCCCTGAATGTTGAAGGCGGCGATCTTCTGGTTCACGCGCTTCAGGCAATTCTTGAACAGGTCCCGCAGTTCCTCCTCGAACTCATTGACGGTGCGCACTTCGCCCACGAACACGTGCTCCAGGAACTTGCGCCGGGGCGAGACAGGCGGGAAGGCCCGCTTGAGGAACTCCAGCAGCACCTGCTCCCGATGGGTGTCGAAGGTGCGGGTGTCCCCCGGCTTGGTGAACACGTCGGAGATGCGGACGTGCAGCGCAAAGGCCAGGTCGATGATCTTGCCGATGCGCAGGCGCTCGGCCGGCTCGATGCCGCCGATGCCCTTTTCCTCGCCGAAGCCGATCTTGAGTGCCTTGAAGCGCAGCCACCACGGATCCTGGAGCAGCAGCGGAAAGCGCTCCTCCATCTCCAGCAGGGCCCAGTTGGGCACGCCGGCCACATCTTCCATCAGCCGCTGCATGTCCTTGCTGGGATCGTCGGGCTTTGGTGAGGCGTAATGGTTGAGATAGGTGGGGTCCTTGATGTTCTGGATGATGGTCTTGCGGAAGGTCTCATCCAGCAGCTGTTCATAGCGGAACAGGTTGAGCAGGGCCTTGGGCAGGTTGCCCGATGAGGCCTTGAACGCTTCCCAATAGGTCGCCCCGGCATGGGTGGCCACGTAGTGGATGTCCATGTCGGGCGTGCGGCCCAGATTGGTCAGCCGCGGGCGCACCTCGCTGAACATGCCCAGGGCATTGAAGCGGATGTAATCGACGATGCGGTCATACATGGCCGCGTCATCGTTGATCATCTGGGGCAGCACAAAGTGGGTCGGCACCATCGGCGTGAGCTGAATGCCCGGCATCAGCGTCTCGTAATTCAGGATCAGCTCATAGGCGGAGCCGGAGGCCTCCTTGGATTCCAGCGTGGTGCCGTGGTGCCCTTCGCGGTAGTCGTCGTTGGCACTGGAGAACAGGTAGATCTCCGCCATCGGGTACTTTTCCATGATGTAGTTCTGCACCCGATTGATCTTCTCGCGGATCAGCTTCTCCCGCTTCTTCAGTTCCTCGGTCATCCCCATGCGCGCCCGCCGGTTGAGCACCCGCATGATCTCGTGCAGCAGTTGCGTACGCAGGGCATGGCCGTTGGCGCCTTTCAGGTCCTGCACATAGTCGCCCTGCTTGGCGATCAGGTACTTGTAGAGCTGTGGAAAAACCTTGGCGACGTGCTGCATGGCCTTCTTGCGCAGGCCCTGCTGCGTGGCCGGATTCTTCAGGGCCTCCGGGCCGAGCTTCATCTGCACGCGCAGCCGCCCCATGGCTGTGCGAATCTCCTTGTTCAGCCCGTCGCGCAGGTCGGCCTCGGTGATGCTGGACGCATCCACCAGGAAGGGTGTCAGCTCGTACTGCACCTGCAGGTCCAGGTCGGAGGCGCGGGACTTGTGCCCCACGGTGCCGATGGAACCCAGGGAATGGATGCTGACGATGGGGCAGAACCCGTAGCCCGACTGGGGCGACACCTCCGTACCGAATACCTCGCGGATATGCGCCTGAAATGCCTCCTCAAACACGGGCGAGAGCCCGCCGATGCCCTCCACACCGTAGGGGGCATCCTCCACGTAGAGACTGGCCACGGCATCGTAGGGAATTTCGCGCACCGTGCCGGACTTGTGCTGCAGCTTGACCCCGGTGAACTTGTACTCCGCCATGCCGGGGTCGTTGATGTGCAGCAGGTACAGCACCTCGAACAGCGCCTTGCGCATGGCGTCGTCAAAGGCGCCGAAGGCCAGTTCCAACCGTGAGGTGTTGAAGCGCTCGAAGAACTCCAGCCCCTTGTCCAGCGCCTCCTTGAGCAGCGCCTCGCGGTCGGGCTGCAGGACGACGCCCTGCCGCAGCAGTGCCGCCAACCCCAACGCCTCATCGGAGCCGCCAGCCGGCTTGGGCTGCGCCTCCTCCGAGCGGCCGCCGCGAAATCGCTTCAACACCATTTAACGGATTCCCGAGGGGTGCCCGCCGTCGGGGACAGCGGGCGAGTCAACTGGTTCATCCGGCAGGGAAATCTGCACCGTCGTGCCGTTGCCGGGGGCGCTCTGGAGCGACAGCTCGCCGCCATGCGCACTGACTATCAAATAGCACAACGGCAGTCCCAGCCCAATCCCCCGGTCGTGGTTCTCAATAGCCGTCAACTGTCGGAATTTGTCAAACATCGACCGCTGTTCGGCGGGCGGAATGCCCACCCCCTCATCGGCCACGCAGATCGTCGACACATGGGCCTCCTGGCGCAATGTCACCGTGATGGTGCCCGTCTCACTGTAGGTCACCGCGTTGTCCAGCAGCTCGTGCAGCAGATCGCGGATCTTCTCCCCGTCGAAGGTGGTGCGCCGCGCGGTGCCTGCCTGCACCAGGCGCAACTCCAACCCCTTGGCCTGGGCGGCGCTACGGGCTATGGCGACGGCAATGTCGATCTGCTCGGCGAGCTGGCCCGGGGCAAAGTTCCACATGGCCTGCCCGCTCTCGATGCGCGAGATGAGCAGCACCTTGTTGACCAGCGCGGCCAGGCGCTGGGCCTCCGCGTGAATCACCCCGGCGAAGCTGCGCACCTCCTCCGGCTCCACGCCGTCCTCCATGCTCAGCATCTCCGCATAAGCGATCACCGAGGTGAGCGGCGTGCGCAACTCATGGGATACCAGCGCCATGAACTGATCCTTGAGCCGGTCCATCGTGCGCAGTTCCGCGTTGGCCCGCTCCAGCTCCTGGGCCTGGGCCAGGATGCGGGCCTCGTAGCGCTTGCGCGGGCGGATGTCGCGCAGCACGACGGCATAGGCCAACTGGGCCTGCTGCTGGTCGGCGATGAGGGACAGGGAGCATTCCGCGGGCACCGGCCCCGCCGGCCCACCCAGCACCTCCACCTCCCCCTGCCAGCCGTCGCCCCGGGCCAGGCGCGAGACCTCCTCCCAGCCCCGGGGGCCCGCGGCGGAAAAGGCGATGAGCTGGCTCAGCGGGTGGCCCACGGCCCGCTTGCGGGGAATGCTGAAACCATTGAGGAAGGCCGCGTTGGCATTGCGGATGGTGCCGTCCACGTGGGTGATCAGGATGGCGTCCGTGGCGCTGCTCACGAGGTGCGCGAAGATGCGGATCTGCTGCAGATTGTGCTCGAGCTGCCGCTGCAACCCGGAACTGAATGCCTGCGCCTCCCGCGATTCCAGGATCGCATCCTCGTAGAGCTTGGCGCGGTCGGTGGTGATGCGCAGCTTGTCCGCCATGATCTCGTTGAACAGGCGGCTGAAGAAGAAGCGGAACTTGTACCGATCCACCTCGTCGTCCCCCGCGGAGAGGGCGGAGGAGATGACCAGCAGGGTGCCGGGCTCGTCCACGGTCACGGTGGCCGAGCGGGGATCGTCGCGGATCAGGCCCATCTCCCCCACGATGTCCCCCGGCCGGTCCAGGCCCAGGATGAACTTCTCGTTCGCATAGACGGACACGCGGCCGGAGAGCAGGAAGTACACCCGGTTGTCCGAGGGCTCGCCCTCGCGGATCAGCACCTCGCCGGCGGCGGCCTGGCGGATGGCGCACTGCTGCGCCAAGGCCTGCAAGTCCTCCTGGGAGAAGATGCGGAACGGCGGCAGCGACCACATGGCCTCGACCAGCGCTGCCACGGGTGTGGACACGGACGGTTCCATGCTGGGGACTCCCGGTGCGCCTCACCGGCACCGCTCTGGCGGCGCGGGCGGACGATCGGCTGCTCCGCGGGGCGGTGTGCGATTGGGGGACGCGCTATTGGGGAAACTGCGCGGCCCGGTACTGGAACCGGTCGATCACGTGCTGGGCGCGCTCCACCTGGTCCTCGGGCAGGCGGACCTCGTAGCGCGCCGTGTGGCCGCTGCCGCCGTCGTGCCGCTGGATGATGCGCGGGCTCAGCCCGTCGGCCAGCAGGGCCTGGGACACCTCGTGGGCGGCGCCGGGCTCTCCGGCCTGAAACACCAGCCGGGAGGCGGGCCGGTATTTTTTGTGGCGGTACGGCCCGCGTCGGCGGAAGACGTGATTGCGGTAAGCCTTGAGCGAGACCACCTTGTGGCTGCCCGCCGCCGCACGTGCCCGCCCCCGGCCGCGCTGGCCCCACCAGGCGTCCACGTATGCCGCCACGATGATGTACCCCAGGATGAGCAGAAGGCCGCCGATGCCTTCCGGTGGCCGAAACCACAGGAACAGCGCGGCGCCACAGCCCAGCACCAGGGCAAGACGAATCGGCAGGCCCATCTCGGTATCCCTTTCCACCACACCGGCCGACGGTCTCGCCGCAGGCCGAAATCCGTGTAGACTATAACCATATCCCCACGGTTGAACAACCTGACGCCCATGGATGACCTCGCCCAGAACCTGCTGAAACGATGGATTTTCGTGCTCGTGCGCGTGGGGGAGGAGTTCGTCGTGCCCTTCACCGCGGCGGGGCGGGAGCGCATCGCCCGGGAGGGCGGCTACGGTGACGCATTCATGCCCGTCCTGGAACGCATCATGACCGACCTGGGCGAGCCCCAGTGGGAGCCGGGCAGCTACTATCCCGGCGGCTGGTTCCGCAGCCTGCAGGCAAAGGGCGAGGATCCCCTGCGTGTGCCGATCGCGCCCGACACCCTGCGCCCCTTCCATCTGGAGGAGGTGCGCGTGGATGCGGCGGGGCGCTGGTTCGTCGGCCCCAAGCAGATGGAAGGGCGGGTGCTGGATCATTTCGTGAAGCACCTGGAGTTTGACGCAGCGCTGGAGCGGTACCGCATCAACTACAAGCTGGAGACGTACTACGAGACGCGCTACATCCACCCGCTGTCACCGCCCTATCGGGTGGTCGCCGTGAGTCCCGACCTGGCCACGCTGACCCTCAATGACGGCCGCACGGAACCCCTGCGGCCTGATACCCTGCGCATGACAGCCGATGAGCGCCTGTACGTGGCGGTCAAGGCGGAGGGGCTGGCGGCGTTGTTCGAGGACAATGCCCGCTGGCAGGTGCTGCAACACCTGGACGAAGGCCGCGACGGCTGGATGCTGTCCCGCGCCGGCCGGCAGATACCGCTGCACCTGGATGCACCCCGGCCCTACCGGGGCGACGTGCTCCCGGCGGATTAGGCGCGCCATGGCTCGCGGCATCCCCGCACAACTGTCCACCCCTCAGCGCAGACAGGCCCCGCCGTGAAGCTGGTGCATGACCTGGAGCACGATCTGGAGCATACGATCCCTCCCGTGGGTGGGGCGGACAGCGCCTACCTCTTCGCGCGCATGACAGCCCGCAGCCTGGCCCTGACCACCGTCAGGCCGGGGCAGCGCATGCTGGACCTGGGCAGTGGCATGGGCCAGGACACCCGCGCCCTGGCCGTCGGCGACCCCGCGGGCCGGGCCGTGGGGCTGGAGCCTTCGGCGCGCATGATGGGCTGGGCCGCCGCCCAACCGGATGCCGGAGCCGTGTGGTGGGTGCGCGGGCTGGCGGAGGAGCTGCCTTTCGCCGACGGCAGTTTCGACGCCGTGCTGTGCAAGGGGGCCCTGGATCACTTCATGCAGCCCCCGGCAGTCATGGCGGAAGTGGCCCGTGTGCTGCGGCCGGGTGGACGGCTGACCCTGGCCCTGGCCAACTACGACAGCTGGTCCTGCCGGCTGGGCCGGCTGCGCGATGGCGGCCGCGGACACCGCACCGATGGGGCCGGGACGGACAACACCCCCGCCGGTGATGGCGGCCATCCCTACTACGAACCGCCGCCGGACCACCTCACGCGCTTCGGCCATCGGGATATCATGGCCCTGGTGGCCGCGCCCCTGACCATCGAGCGCGTGGAGGGCATTTCGCTGCTGTGGGGCTTTCCCCCCTGGGGGCGCCTGCTGGCTCGGCTGCCCGCGCCGCCGGCGCGGGGCCTGGTGGCCGCGGCGGGAGCGCTGGCCCGGCGCCTGCCCCATGCGGCGGATGTGGTGCTGCTGCGCGCCCGCAAGGCGGCATGAGCACGGCGCTGCCCCTGATGCTGGAGCCCTCCCTTGGCCCTTGACGCTACCCCCCTGGACTTCGCCGAGACACTGGCGCGCGTGCTGGCCCAAGTGCGGGCCCTGCCGGCGGAATCGGTGCCCTTTGCCGGGGCCCTGGGCCGCGTGCTGGCCAGCGACGTGCAGGCGCCGGCGGACGACCCGACGGGTGCCAAATCTGCCATGGACGGCTATGCCCTGCGCGCCGCGGAGACGGCTGCCGCGACGGACGGGGCGCCCCTGGCCTTCGCGGCGCAGGCGGTGATCGGGGCGGGCCATGTGGCGCACCGGCCCCTGCCGCCCGGGCAGGCGCAGCGCATCATGACCGGCGCCCTGCTGCCGGCCGGGGCCGATGCCGTGGTCAAGCTGGAAGATACCCGGGGGCTCGCCGATGGACGCTTCGCCATCCGGGCGCCCCTGGCCCAGGGGGAGCACGTGATCGCGCGGGGCGCGCGCTGGCGGGCCGGACAGCGTCTGCTGGTGGCGGGCACGGCCGTCTCGCCCGAGGTGCTGGGCCTGCTCGCCGCGCTGGGTCAGGCCCAGGTCTCGGTGCGGCGGCGCCCCCGCGTGGCCCTGCTGGCCCTGGGGGACGAGCTGGTGCCGGTGGGCGAGCCGCTGGGGCCGGGCCAGCTGCACGTGAGCAATCTGTATGTGCTTGAGGCGCTGGCCCGGCGCGCGGGCGCGGAGACGGTCACCCTGGGTATCGCCGGGGACGACCCGGCGGAGATCACGCGGCGTCTGGCAACCCATGTGCGCGCGCCCGCGGAGGGAGGCTGCGACATCGTGCTCACCCTGGGAGGCTCCCATGGGGGGGACTTCGATTACGTGGAGCAGGTGCTGGGCACCCTGGGCACGACCCTGCTGGTGCGGCGCACACGGATGATCCCCGCCGGCAGCACCATGGTGGCCGCGCGGGACGGATGCCTGGTCTTCGGGCTGCCCGGCACGCCCGTGGCGGCCTGGTGCGCCTGGCATGCCCTGGTGCGGCCGGCCCTGAGCGGGCTGCTGGGCCGCACACCGCCCGGCCCGCCGGCGGTGGCCGCCACCCTGACGGAACCCCTGCGCTCCCGGGCCGGGACCATGCACTTCGTGCCGGTCTGGCTGGCGCTGTCCCCCGACGGCGCGCCACGGGCAACGCCCCTCAACGATCAGGCCCTGGCCGAGCGCCCGCCCAACCTGCTGGCCAATGGGCTCGTGCTGCTGGAGCCGGCGGTGACGGCCTGCGCCGCCGGGGAGACCGTGCGGGCCTGGTGGCTGGTGGACTGACGGTTGCCGCGGCATTTGCGACAGCGGCCGTCAGAAGCTGTACTTGACGTCGGCGAACACGCGGTCGCTGTCCTGGCCGTGGTCGAGCAGAAAGTTCGCCTTGTCACCAGACTGAAAGACCAGCACGCCACCGGTGACCGCCAGGGCGTCGATCACGTCGTAGGTCAGGGAATAGCGCTGCACGGTGCCGCGGTTGCCCGTCTCGCCGAAGGCCAGCCACACCGCCACGGCGTGCAGGGTCTGATTCAGGAAATCGCCCCGGTAGGACAGGGCGTACTGGTTCACGTTCTCCAGGGCATTGTCGTAGCCGCCCTCCAGCACGTCCTCGAAGTCCACGATGTGGCGATTGAGCGCCTCCAGGGTGATCGTCGTGTCCCGGATGCCGCTGTATTCCAACCCACCCAGCACATCCCACCGGCTGCGCGTCTCGTCCGGCAGGGCGGCGAATTCCAGCCCGTCGATGCGCGCCACCTCGCCCTTGATCAGCCAATTGCCCAGGGCCACGCGCACCGCCGACCCCAGCATGGTCAGCCTGCTGTGCACCAGGCGCGGCTTGGGCACGAAGCCTTCCAGTTCCACTTCCACATGGGGCGTATCGTCGAAGATGCGCGCCCAATAGAAGGCGATGTCCCAGCCGCTCAGCACGGCCTGGGCCCACAGGCCGTATTCCGTGTTCTCCCCGCCGTCGGGGGGAATTTCCTCTTCGGGCAGGGGCTGGGAGAAGGGGAAGAACTCACTGTTGTAGACGGGGTCCTTGTTGAAGCGGATCTCGTGCACCGCCACGGCGTTCAGGCTCCAGTCGCCCAGATAGTAGCTGACGCGGGTCATGGTGAGCGGCAGGCGCAGATCCTCGATGTCCACCAGGCCCGGCTCGCGGTTGTCCAGCGGATTGAGCACGTCCACCACCCGCAACTGATCCGCATAGCCCCAGACCACGATCTGCCGTCCGACCTTCAGGTCCAGGTCGTCGAGCAGGGTGCCCCGCACATAGGTCTCGCGGAATTCGGCCTCCTGCTCGTAGCGGTCCAGCACCTCGTCGGTGAATCTGTCCCGCTCCTTCAGCCCATAGGCGGCATCGTGCGAGGCCTGGCCGCTGATCAGCGCCGACCAGCGATGGCCGAAGTCCAGATTCAGCTCCAGTTGCACGGTGCCGCGCAGCTTGGACAGGCCCCGGTAGTCCGGACCGTCGCCCACGGGCTCCTGCTGCTGATAGGCATAGGCCGTGTCCAGGCGCAGGAAACCGTCCAGGGACCAGAAACTGCGCCGGGGGCCGCCGGCATCGCCCGCGTCTTCCTCCACATCGATGCCCAGCCCACCGCCCCAATCGTCGCCCGCGTCATCCCCGGTGTCCTGCCCCAGGTTGATCGCGCCACCCCAGTCGTCCTCCTCCTCGCCACTCGCGCCGCCCTGGGCCGCGGCGGGCGCGGCGGCGAGAGACGCCGCCAGGCACAGCAGCAGCAAAATGCCGGCCCCGGCGCGGGCCCGGCGGATTCGCTCACCTACAGACATGCCGATCTTGCTCCCGTGAAGCATGAGGCCCGCCTTCGCGACGGGCCGATGGCCGATGGCCGGGTGAACACTGGCAGCCCCTAGCGGTCACCCGCCGTGGCCGAGGCCAGCCCTGGGGACAGCTTGGGCGAGGTCTCCGCGCGACGCAAGAAGCCCACCCGGAAAAAGCTGGCCGCCGCGGGAATGAGCAGCAGCGTGGACACCGCGCTGAGAATCAGGGTCTGGCTGACCATCCACCCGATCTGGCGGATCGGCACCATGTCGGAGAAGCTCAGCGCCAGAAAGCCCACGGCCACCGTCACCGCATTGGCGGTGATGGCCTTGCCGCTGGCCAGCATGGTGGCCGCAAAGGCATCGCCGGGCGCCATGCCCCGGTCCAGCTCCGTCTGCAGGCGGCTCAGGTAGTGGATGGCGAAGTCCACCCCGATCCCGATGACCACGCTGGAGATGATCGCCGTGCCCAGGTTGAGCGGAATTCCCGTCAGGCCCATCATGCCGAAGTTCACCAGCACCGTGAACACCAGCGGCACGATGCCCAGCAGACCCTTGCTCAGCGAGCGGAACTGCACCAGCAGCAGCAGGAACACCACCGCCAGGGACATGGCCAGGCTCGTCACCTGGGTGTGCACCACCTCCTTGTTCACGGTCGTCGCCGCCTCCGCCGGACCGACGAAGCGCATGGACAGGCCGGGCGGCAGATGGGCCTGGGCATAGGCTTCCGTCTCGTCGATCAGGGCCGCGATCTGCTTGCTGCTGATCGTATTGAGCTGCACCTGCACGTTGAGCGTACGGTAGGTGGAGTCCGTGTAATCGGAAAGATTCGCGCCACCCCCGTTCTCGTAGAGCAGCAGGTACTGGGCCACCAGGTTGCGTCCGTCGACGACCTGCTCGCCCTCCGCGGTGGTCACCGTCTCCTGCTCCCGGGGCAGGCGATTGTACGCCGGGTCGTTCTGGTGCAGCACC
>Ga0326597_10002750_pt1 | contig 26036 bp, 20 predicted proteins | sample RVTome_12_FD_203789 | JGI IMG/M metagenome (GOLD analysis project Ga0326597, IMG submission 203789) | Soil microbial communities from uranium-contaminated site in the Upper Colorado River Basin, Wyoming, United States - RVT100D185 | ecosystem: Environmental > Terrestrial > Soil > Contaminated >... | reverse complement strand
ACACGACAGCGAGCCCGAATTGGATGATGAGCCCCCAAACGACGATGCGCCAAGAGACCCGGCGGCGGTCGCTCGACATCGCCCACGCGATTGCGATCAAGATGACCAGCCCGAACGCGGAAGCGGCCCGCTCGAAGATCACCTACGCAACTCCGTGTTCGAGCAAGGCGTCGGCGAGTGCGCGGGCGGCGCTGCGGGGATCGGCAGCCTCGGCGATCGCAGAGATCACCGCGATGCCCGCGGCGCCCGCCGCGGCCACCCGCGCGACATTGCCGAGATCGATTCCGCCAATCGCGATGACCGGCTGCGGCCGCACGGCGCGCACCACCTCCGCGAGCCGTTCGACGCCTCGTGGATCGCAGCTGGAATCCTTGGATCCCGTCGCGAAGATCGGCCCGAATGCGATGTAGTCGACTGGCTCCTCACGGGCCTCGAGGGCCTGTTCGAGAGAGTGCGTGGATCGCCCGATCAGCAATCGCGATCGCGCGACCAATGGAATCCTCGATGGGGGAAGATCTTCCTGGCCGAGATGGACGCCATCCGCGTCCGCCGCGAGCGCCAGATCGAAGCGATCGTTCACAAAGAATCCGACGTCGAACTTGCGCGTGATCACCCGAATCGCCTCGGCCCACTCGAGCGCCACCTGGTCCGCAGCGTGCTTCGCGCGAAGTTGCAAGACCGAGGCACCGCCCTCGCAGGCAGCCCGCGCCTGGTCGATCGGGTCGATTCGCCAGTTCGGTGCGTCATCGGCGAGAACCATCAGTCCGCGGAGCGAGACGATCATCGTCGAACCGGCAACGCGAGACCGAGTTCTGCGATTTTCTTGCGCAACGTATTGCGATTGATGCCGAGCAGGGCTGCAGCGCGAACCTGATTGCCATCGGTATGGGAAAGCACGGTCTCCAGTAGCGGCCGTTCGACGCGCTCGAGCCACGCTCGATAGATCTCGCCGGTGTCGCCATTTTCAAGCGCGGCCCGTACGTCGCGCTGGACGAGCCTCCGGAGCGAGTCCGCGGCTTCGGGTCCAGAATGCTCCGCTCCGAGAAAAGCGAAGTCCTCCCGGGTGAGAACTTCTCCCGTCGAGAGCACGAGCGCGCGCTTGATCGCGTTTTCGAGTTCTCGGACGTTTCCAGGCCAGGGATACCGGCTCAGAAGCGCGACTGCCGAATCGGCCAGGAAGCGCGCGCCGTCCGCGAGCTCACCGGCATAACACGCGATGAAGTGCTCGGCGAGCACCGCGACATCTTCGCTGCGTTCGCGAAGTGCAGGCAGGTGAATCGGCATCACCCGCAACCGATACAGGAGATCCTCTCGAAACGAACCGGTCGAGACGAGGCTGTCGAGATCGCGATGGGTCGCGGCGATGATCCGCACGTCGACCCGTTCCGCGCGCTGAGCGCCGACCGGAGTCACGACCTGGTCCTGCAACACCCGCAGCAATTTGGCCTGTAGGTCGGCGGGCATGTCACCGATCTCGTCGAGGAACAGGGTACCGCCCGATGCTTCACTGAAACGGCCGATCCGCGACGCCAGCGCGCCCGTAAATGCTCCGCGTTCGTGGCCAAAGAGTTCGCTCTCGAGCAGTTCCCGGGGAATTGCAGCCGTATTTACCGGCACGAACGCAGCCGAGTTTCGCGAACTCGCCGCGTGAATTGCCCGGGCGACGAGTTCCTTACCCGTTCCGCTTTCTCCCGTGATGAGCACGGAGACGTCGCGTCCGGCCACGCGCCCGATGGTCTTGAATATTTCGAGCATCTCCGCGTTCCTGCCGACGATTCGGTCACCGGAAGCGAGGCGGCCCGAGACTTCTCGGCGCAGCGTTCGCACTTCATCGCGCAACCGATGGGTGCGAAGCGCCTTGCCGGCGAGCTCCTTGACGTCGGTGATCCCGAACGGCTTGACGAGATATTCGAACGCGCCGCGGCGCATCGATTCCACGGCGTTTTCGAACGTGTTCTGCGCGGTAATGATCACCACCGCGGTCTGGGACCCCACCGCCTGCAGACGATCCAACAATTCGAGGCCCGTCAAACCGGGCATGCGAATGTCGAGGAATGCGATCTGAAATCCCCCTGCGGCGAGTGCTTCGAAAGCCGCATCACCGTTGTCTACCTCGATGACCTTCCAGCCGTCCTCTTGGAGGGCCTCGCGCAAGACGAATCGGATCGACTCCTCGTCGTCGGCAACCAGGACCCGGGCGGGAACCTCGGCGGTCATTTCGATCTCGGCAGTGGCAGTGCGATGCGAACGGTCGTCCCGACACCCGAAGTGCTCTCCAGGCGCAGCGTCCCGCCGTGGCGCGCGATCCAATGGCGCGCAACCGCGAGCCCCAACCCCGTTCCTCCGACGCGCGTGGTAAAAAATGGCGTGGAAACCTTATCCAGAATCGCGGCCTCGATACCCGGCCCGGTGTCCGCCAGTTCCACGAGCAGCGAAAGGCCGACCTGTCCATTCGACGCTAGAAGACGGTGATCGAGCGCCATCCGCGTGGTGATCACGATCTTTCCTCCCGCACGCTCCATCGCCTGCAGTGCGTTCTGGATCAGGTTGAGAAAGACCTGCGAGAGTCGATCCGCATCGGCGATCAGATCTGGAATCGATGGATCGAACGCTCGTTTTACCTCGACGTTGGTGCCGATCGTGTCGTGGGCCACCAGTGCGAGAACACCATCGAGCACGCGGTGGATGTTGACCGGAGCCACCCGCAGATCTTCGCCTGGCGTAAATACCATGAAGTCGTCGACGAGCAGCGCGATGCGGTCGACTTCGCGAATGATCAGCTCGGCGGCGCTGCGCGACTTGTCGTCACTCGCGCGAGCGCCGAGAATCTCGGCGGCGCCGCGAATCCCGCCCAGCGGGTTCTTGATCTCGTGGGCGATTCCCGCTGCGATCTGACCAAAGGAGGCGAGCGCCTCTCGTTGGCTCACGACGTCCCGCAGATTCTTTTGAATCGTGCGATCGCGGAGCAGCAGCGTGACGCCGTCGAGATCGGCTCCGTCGAACGACGGAGAGGCGGAGACGTCGAGGACGAGATCGTCGCCGTGATGCCTCGCTACGAGATGCTCCCGCTCGATGATCGCGCGTCCATCCGCGAGAACGGATCGCGACAGCTTCGCGATCGATTGATCCTCGCCGAAAAGAGCCTCGACAGGCCGGCCGACTGCCGCCTCGGTCGAAATCTCGAGGACGCGACAAGCCTCGGAGTTCAGTGATTCCACCTCGCCGCTGGCATCGAGCAGAACGACTCCGTCGAGCACGGCGTCGAGCATGCTCTCCAGGTCGCGTGCCACTTCAGGCCGCCCGCTCCTCGTCGCGCAGCGCGGTCGCGCGCTTCACCACGGCGAAATAGTTGCGCGTCAATTCGAGAATCTCGTCGACATCCTGCGATTCCAGTGCCTGCTGCCGAAATTTCGCGCTTCCGCTCAATCCTCGCGAATACGCGGAAACGTATTTTTTCAGGTTGGCCGAGAGCGTCCCACGGTCCGTGAAGGCGAGCTGAATCCAACCAATGTGCTTCTCGATGGTGGCGAGTCTCTCGGCGCGGGTCGGCCCTCGCGCGGGCGCGCCGCTCGCGAGCGACAGCGCCTGCTCGAAGATCCAGGGATTTCCCATTGCGCCTCGACCGATCATCACCCCCGCGGCCCGGGTATCTGCGAGCATCTCGAAGACATCGACGGGTGTCACGATGTCTCCATTGGCGAGAACCGGAATCTCGGGCACGGCCTCGACGACGCGACGGATGACGCTCCGATCCGCGCGCCCGGTGTACTGCTGGGCGCGGGTGCGGCCGTGAACCGAAATCAACTCGGCACCCTCGTCGACGGCGATGCGCGCGAATTCCGGCGCAACGATCGACTCCGCATCCCAGCCGGTGCGCATCTTGACCGAAAGCGTTCCCGAGAAATTCTTTCGCATCGCGCGGACGATCCGCGCGGCGTGCGGCAGATCGCGCAACAGCGACGAGCCCGCCCGATTCTTGATGAACTTCCTGACCGGGCAGCCCACGTTTAGATCCACCCAGACCGCGCCCTCGGCTTCGAGCATCCGGCAGGCCTCGCCGAGAATCTCGGGCTCGGATCCGAACAGCTGGAAGGCGACCGGGGCTTCGCGCGGACTCGTCTCCAACAGCCGGCGGGTCTTGGGGCCCCCCATGACCAGGCCCTTGGCGCTGACGGTCTCGGTAAAACTCAGCGCGGCGCCCGCCTCCCGCGAAATCAGCCGGAACGGGAAATTCGACACGCCAGCCAGCGGAGCGAGCACGAGATTGTTTTCCAACCGCTGTTCGCGCAGCTGGATCGGACGGACGGCGCTGCGGTCGATGGGCGGATGGGTCACGCGAAGTCTCGGGATCGCCTCGAGCGATCGGTCACGGCGCGGAATCGCCAGAACGGTGCCTAATTAATGTGCAGCCTAGCGAGCGGGGGCCGGCGCGTCGAGCGCGAAGAGGCCCGAATTCCAAGCAGAAAGAACCTGAGCCGGCCAGACTCGGGCTAACGTTGCGGGCGTGCGCACGGGAATCACACCGGCCGAGGCCCTGCAGATCGTTCTCGAACACACGCCGCTGCTCGGGGCGGAGACCGCGGCGATCTCGGACGCCCGCGACCGGGTGCTTGCCGAAGCCGTCCGCTCGACCCGCCGACTGCCGCCCTCCGACAACTCTGCGATGGACGGCTTCGCGGTCCGCAGTGCAGACCTCGCATCGGCGTCCGCCGAGCATCCCGTCGTCCTCGAAGTGGTCTGCGAAATTCCCGCCGGCGGATCGGCCGTGCGGACGCTGCATGCGGGTGAGGCCGCCCGCGTCTTGACCGGCGCTCCCATCCCGCCCGGCAGCGATGCGGTCGTGATGCAGGAGCACACCACACGCGACGGCAGCCAGGTGACGATCGGCGTATCTCCCAAGCCGCGCGCGTATGTGCGCGATGCGGGGGAAGATGTCGATGTTGGCGATCAGGTGCTCGATCCCGGTGCGCTGGTCGGGCCCGCAGAGATCGGGATGCTCGCATCGCTGGGGCGCAGTGTCGTCTCCGTCCACCAGCGCCCGCGTGTTGCCATCCTCTCGGGTGGTGATGAACTGGTCGAGCCCGACGGTGACACCAGCGGAGGCCGGATCGTGGCGTCGAATTCGTATTCGATCGCCGCGCAATGCCTGGAGGTCGGCGCAGAACCCATTTACCTCGGCATCGCGCGGGATGAGCCGGACGACATCGAGCGGCGGTTGAGAGCGGGACTCCATGCCGATGTGATCGTCAGCTCTGCGGGCGTTTCGGTCGGCGATCGGGATTTCGTGCGCGGCGTACTCGAGAAACTCGGCTGCACGCTGCTGTTCTGGGGCGTGAAGATGAAGCCGGGTTATCCGCTGGCATTCGGCCGCTTCGAGGCTGGCGACGGCCCGCTCGTCTTCGGCCTCCCCGGAAATCCGGTATCCGCGATGGTGACCTTCGAGCAATTCGTGCGGCCCGCGCTGCGCAAGCTGGCCGGGCAGCGATCGCTCTTTCGACCAACGGTCTGCGCCCGACTCGCGCATCGATTCCACAAGCAGGCCGGTCGACTCCACTTCGTGCGCGTCGATCTCGAACGGATCAGCGATGAGATCGTCGCGCGAAGCACTGGCAATCAGAGTTCCGGAGTCTCGCGCTCGATGCTTCTGGCGCGTGGGTTGCTGATCTTCCCCGCCGACGCCAGCGAACTCCGCGAAGGCGACACCGCGACCGTGCAGATCCTCGACCAGAACTTCCTGTCTGCGCCTACTCCCGGCTTCTCCTGAGGCGGCGAAATCGCGCGAGACCGCCAACCGCCAACCCGCCCACCGTCTGGAGCAGCAACGGATGCGGCTCGGGTACGGGGATCGCGGCGAGACCGCCGGGCGTGTAGTCGTCAATCCCGATCGTCGGAAATGCCTCGAACGTGGTCGCGTCGATGGAGTCGAACAGCGTCCGCGGACCCGTCTGGCTTCCCGAAATGTAGAGGCGCCCGGTCGCTTCGGAATACGCGAGACTCGATGTGCGGCGCGGAACGTCGGCACCCGGAACCGGAGTCGCGAAGCAGAACGTCGGGCAGGCGAGATCGATCTCGTAGATGCCGCCGGTCACGAACCCCGAGGCGTAGAGCTTGTCGTTGATGCTGTCGTAGGCGAGCCCCTGAAATCCATCCGTAACTCCGACGCTGAGCGGGCCGAGATCATTGACCGATGCGTCGTCGGGATCGATCTCGAAGAGATCCTCGAAATCGCCCACCCGAACCAGTGCGAGCAGGCGATCGTCAGCCTCCGCGTCGGTCTCGCCCGGGTCGAAGGCCAACGCAGTGACGTTCTCCTTGCCCGTCAGGGTTCCGATGCTGCTGGTCCGCGCGCCGGTCGCAGGATCGATTGCGATCAGTTCGTCGTCGCCGGCGAGGGGATTGACGGCGTAGAGTACGCCCCGAAGCGGCGCATATGCCAACCCCGTCGGAGCGGTCCCGCTTCCGACAGGACCGAGATTCTGCCAGCCGCCGGAAAGTCCGCTGATGCGCAACGCGTCGTCGGTCGCAGCGCCCTCGGCAGCCTCGGGCCCGCCCGCCGCAATCAGCTGAACGGACGCGTCGGAGCCCGACTCGCCGCACAGCCCACCGGAGCATAGGCCCGTCACAGAGCGCTCCGTACACGCGATCCCGTCGTCTTCGGTACCGCCGCTGCCGTCGTGACAGGCACACGTGCCGCCGCTGCTGTTGCGCGCGTTGTCGTAGGCCGTGCAGTCGCTGGCCGTGAGACAGCCGCCGCCCGCAGACGAGGTCATCAGCAGGCACTGCTCACCGGGCGTCACGTGGGCGAGACAGCTGTTGTGACCGCGCTCGTGGGCCAGGGTTTCGCCGAACACATCGTAGACTTCGTGGGCTTCCATCGTCACGATCAGCTTCAAGCCCGGATCATCGTCGGGGTTGCCGGTGCACGACGGTCTGGCCGCGCAGCCGATCGCAGTCGAAGTCGGCCCTCCGCAATAGCCGAGGCTGTCGACGAGAAAAGCCGTGGAGCCGCTCGAGCCGACGATCGCATCGAGCGCTGCCTGATCGGCAGCGCTGCTCGGCACGTCCAGACCATCACCTGGTGTCCCAAACGTGTCGACCGAAAGCACCGCGATCACGTCGCAGCAGGCGGAGTCGGCGGGGCCCTGATCGCCTTCGACCAGAATCGTCGCGTCGGCCACCGCCTGATCGATGAGCGCCTCGTAGAATGCGAGGTCGCGGCCCGCTCCGGCGTCGATCATGTCGATGTGGACGAGCCACTTCAACTCGTGCAGATTGGTCGGCGGCGCCACCGCGAGTGCATCGAATGGGACCCAGAACAAGAGCGCTGCCAACCACCCGTGCAGCGCCCTCATCGCTCAGGCCCAAATTCATCGCGAAGCACCGATGCGGGGCCCTCGCGAGACATCCTTTCGTGCAGAAGCAGAGCCTCTTTGCCGCGCTCGACGATTTCTGCGTCCGCGCCCGGGGCCGCAATGACCTCGGCGATGACACGGGCGGCATTCGGCCGGCCGGACAGTGCGAGCCCGGTGATCGCGCCCTGCCGCATCAAGCGCGCGACGCGCTCGGGATCCAGCTGTCGAAACGATCGCTGTGGCGCGATGTTCGCGGCCGTTGCGGCCTCGATCAGCCAGCCGAGTGCGCGACCGTCGACGCGCGCGAGGTGCCCCATCCCGTAGGCGATCGAGCGCTGGGCGCGAAACGCGAGGCGGTCGAGTTCGCCGCTCGAGCCGCGCAGCGCGTAATCGGCGATCGCGTCGAATGCCGCGGGCGAACCCGTCATGCCGAGCGCCACGAGGATATTGGGGTGTTGGCGGATCTCGCCCGCGTCGTCCAACAGCTCGATCAGGCGCGCGACGTCACTGTCCGAGAGGTCGCTGACCTCTTCGAAGGGAACACCCTCGAAATAGATGGCCGCCGCGAGTCGGTCCGCTCGCGACGCTTCCAGAGGGCTCGGTTCGGACGCGCCGTTCGATGCGAAAACGCACAGCGATGCGATCGCAATCGACAGCGTCCTGACGTGGCCAGCCCGGGAGCCCATCTTCCACGTGTCGGCAAAACCACCCGCTAATCTGAGAGCGCAGCTCGACACAAGGCCGCAACCAAGGCGCAGATCACTAATATAACTTTTTGTTTATATTGGTAATTTAGCGATTCACGGTGACTCGAATCCGCGCACAGATCCGCAGCCACCGCGAGCCAGTCGGGAGGCGCTGAATTCGCGGCGCGCGTCGAGAGAGAAGCTCGCGGCACGAGGCCCGGGAGGCCGGCGAAGCGCCGAGACCCAGCCGATCTCGCCTAGAATCCCGGGTTCGACGAACGCTCCTCGAATCGACTGCGCACACAAGGGATCTGCGATGAAGCCGAGACAGCGCCCGAAGCGGCCACACTTTTCTTCAGGGCCTTGCGCGAAGCGCCCGGGTTGGACGCCGAGCGTCCTGACCAACGCCGAAGTGGGACGATCTCACCGATCCAAGCCCGGCCGAGCGAAACTCCTGGACGTCATCGAACGCTCGCGTCGCGTACTCGAAATCCCCGACGACCATCGCGTCGCGATCGTACCCGCTTCGGATACCGGGGCCATGGAAATGGTGCTCTGGTCGATGCTCGGCGCCCGGGGTGTGGATGTGCTCGCCTGGGAGAGCTTCGGATCTCAATGGGTCGACGACATCATCGCTCAACTCCAGCTTCACGACGCGGAAGCGTGGATTGCAGATTACGGTGAACTTCCGGATCTCGAAGCGGTCAATTTCCACAATGACATCGTGTTCACCTGGAACGGAACCACTTCTGGAGTCCGGATCCCCGACGGAGACTGGATCCCCGAAGACCGCGCCGGCTTGACGATCTGCGACGCGACATCGGCGGTATTTGCGATGGAACTTCCCTGGGAGAAACTCGACGTCGTGACGTGGTCGTGGCAGAAGGTCCTGGGTGGAGAAGCCGGACACGGTATGTTGTCACTCTCGCCTCGAGCGATCGAGCGGCTCGAGACCTTCAAACCGCCGCGGCCCTTGCCCAAGATCTTTCGGCTGACCAAGGGCGGTCGACTCATCGAGGGCATCTTCCGCGGCGACACGATCAACACGCCCTCGATGCTCTGTGTCGAGGACGCGATCGACGCGCTGCGCTGGGTGGAATCGATCGGCGGGCGCAACGAGGTTCGCAAGCGATCGGAGGCGAATCTCGAAGTGATCGCCGAGTGGGTCGACCGGAGTTCGTGGGCGGCCTTCCTCGCGAGCCGGCCGGAGATCCGCTCCTGCACGTCGGTCTGTCTGCAGATCGTCGATCCGTGGTTTCGAAAGCTCGAAGAGGACCAACAGGCCGCGACGGCCAAGAGCGTCGCGCAGAAACTGGAGGAAGCGGGTGTCGCGTTCGACCTGGGTGCCTACCGGGACGCGCCTCCCGGCTTGCGGATCTGGGCTGGCGCGACCGTCGAGAGTCGCGATCTGAAGGTTCTGCTCCCGTGGCTCGATTGGGCGTACGCGGAGGTCAAGAGCTCGAGCTGATCGGAGAGCGGGATCCGGTGTCGATCGAATGGGGCAAACAGCTTCGCGCGCAATTTACCGAGACCTCGCCGTATTGGTTGACGCGCTTCGCCTTGCTGCGCGCGCTGGGTTTCGTCTATCTGATTGCATTTCTCTCGCTCGGAAACCAGTTGCTGCCACTGATCGGCTCGCACGGCCTGCTGCCCGCGGTCGATCTACTGGAACTCGATCCGCGGCATCCGACCCGCTTCGCGGCTTTTCTCGATTATCCCACGCTCTTCTGGTTCAGCTGCACGGACGCGTTCTTGATGACGAGTTGTTGGATCGGGGCCGCGCTCTCGGTCGCCGTCTTCCTCGGCTATGCGAACGCGATCATGCTGATCGCGCTGTGGTTCCTCTACCTCTCCTTCGTTCAGATCGGGCAGACCTGGTACGGATTCGGCTGGGAATACCAGCTGCTCGAGACCGGCTTCCTCGCGATCTTCCTGTGTCCGCTGCTCGACGGGCGCCCCTTTCCGCGCACACCGCCTCCGATCGTCGTCGTCTGGCTGCTGCGCTGGCTGCTCTTCCGGGTGATGCTCGGCGCGGGCCTGATCAAACTTCGGGGCGACCCCTGCTGGAGCGAACTCAGCTGTCTCGATTTTCATTTCGAGACCCAGCCGATTCCCCATCCGGGCAGTTGGCTCTACCACAATCTGCCCGGCTGGGCCCATCGGACCGGTGTCGCGGTCAACCATCTGGTGGAAGTCGTTGCACCCTTCTTCGTCTTCGGCCCCCGGATCGCCCGCCACGTCGCGGGTGCGCTGATGGTCGGCTTCCAGATCGTGCTCGTCTCGAGCGGAAACCTCGCGTTTCTCAATTGGATCACACTGGTCGCCGCTCTGGTTTGCTTCGACGACAGCATCTGGCGCCGCATCCTTCCGGCCCGCCTGGTCGCGATCAGCGAGCGCGCCGCGCAGACATCGCGCGCCTCCCGGGCGGGCTTGGCAGCGGTCGCTGCGCTTGCCGTCACGGTCGTCGTGCTCAGCGCAAATCCCATCGCAAATCTGCTCTCGAATCGGCAGATCATGAACACTTCGTTCGACCGACTCCACCTCGTCAACAGCTACGGCGCGTTCGGAAGCGTGGGGCGGCATCGCGACGAAGTGATCCTGGAGGGAACCCGGGACGACATCGTCAGTGAAGCAACGATCTGGCGCGAATACGAGTGGAAGTGCAAGCCCGGAAACCCGCATCGAAGGCCGTGTTTCGTAACCCCCTACCACTATCGACTCGACTGGCTGATCTGGTTCGCGGCGATGTCGGACTACGAGCGCCACCCCTGGGTCGTGCACCTGATCTGGAAACTGCTCCAGAACGATTCGGGCGCTCTGAGCCTGCTGGCCGGCAATCCGTTTCCCGAGGGGTCGCCGAAATTCGTGAGAGCCGAACTGTACCGCTACGAGTTCACCGATTGGGGGGACGCATCGGGCGCGTGGTGGAAGCGGCGGCGGGTTCGCGACTACATCGCGCCACTATCGCTCGACAACGCGCGACTCCGCGCGTACCTCGAGCGCCACGGCTGGATCGATCGGCCGGGCGGCCCGGGCTGAATCAGCGCCTGGCGGATGCCGGAGGCGCCGGGGATTCCTCGGTTTTCACGGTGATCTCGAAAATTTGGACCGATGTCGCGCCCGCGGCGTCCGAAACCGCGATTTCGATCGGGTGTACGCCCGCCTGATCGGACGTCGGCTGCCACGCCACCTTGCCGAGCACGGAATCGATCCGCATTCCCTTCGGGCCCGTCTTGATCGCGTAACGCAGCGGCCCGTCGTTGTCGGGATCGTGCGCTCGAACCTCATAGCTGAATCCATCGTTCGTCCAGTTGCCTTGGGGAACCGAATCGATCGCGGGATGGGAATTGCCGACGCGCACGACGACGCTCGCCAAATCGGCGCTCTGCGCACTGCCATCGCTCGCAACGACGATCGCCTGGATTTCGTCGCCCTTCACGAGTTCGTCGGTCGCGAATGAATCGCCCGTATCCTCCTGAAATTGCCCATTGACCCGCCAGCGGTAGCTGTATTCGAGCAAATCTCCGTCGGGGTCGTTGGCCTGTGCGGTCGCTACCAGGGGCTCGCCGGGCAACACTTCGGGCTGGGGGCGAATCGCGATTCCGACCACGGTCGGCCTGCGGTTCTGGACCCTCGCTTCGGCCCGCGCCGGTTCGCTCTGCAGCTTGCCATCGCTGGCCTTTACCACGACTTCGATCCGGTCGCGTTTCGTGACGCCTTTCAACTCGATGGAGTCTTCTCCGCTCGGGATCGGACGGCCCGAGATATGCCACTCGAACCCGAGTGCGACCGGATCGCCGTCTTGATCCGCAACCGCCACGATCGCGTGGATGCGATCGCCGTTGATGGGCGCAGCGGGTTCCAGGCGCACGCTTCGGATGACGGGCGCGTGGTTGGTTGCGCTGCCGACCGCGCGCGCGATCTGGATCGGCGCCGTGGGCACAGCCGCCTCGTCGCTTCCACCGCAAGCGGCGGCGCACGCGACGAGAACCGCTGTCGCAATCCATCCGATGATCCGCATCGGCTTTCCCCTCCTCGATGTCGCCAACACTTCAGCCCGCGCCCCACGCAAACTTCAATTCATTCGGGCAGTATCGATCGCCCTCTCGATCCAGCCCCGCGAAGCCCGCACTAATTCGCTTCGAGCGCTCCAGCCGCGAACGCAATCCGCGAAATGGTCCCTCCGAACGCCTCTCCCTTGACTCTCACTTCCCAGTAGCGAATCGTGAACTTCGGCGTGTTGTTCTGCCCGATCTGCATGTTCATGCCGGGCATCGCACCCACTCCGAGATTGGTCGACGGCGGCCCACCACTCGTATCCATTTCATAGGTCGGCAGTCCCTGCACGAACCACGAAGCGTCTCCCACCGTTGACGGCGCGAACGTGGGCTCCTCGGTGGTCCGCAGCGCGTGAAGCGCCGCAGCGACTCCGGCCTCCGCTGCGAAGAACGCGACTTTCTTGCGCTTCATGAACCCGGCGACGCGCTGATCGCGCGTGACGGCCTCGAGAGCCGCGAGGCCGATGATTCCCATCATCGCCATCACGAGCATGACGATGATCAGAGCCGAGCCCTGTTGGCGCTTGCGGGAATGTCTCATCATAAGCCCCCCACGCGATCGCCGACGTTTCTCATCCGCACGATGGCCGTGTGCACCCGTCGCCGGAAACCGTCCTGGCCGGGAACCGCATCCCGATTCTCCATTGCCTGGAAGAAGCCCTGGGTGAATCTTTCGTCTTCGGAGCGCGTGCGAGCGACGATGTTGAGGCGGACCTCGCGCAGATCGCTCGCGTTGCTCGTCGAGGCGACATAGTCGGGGCTCGTATCCCCGTCCCCGCGCAGCTCGCCAACATCGACAGCGTTGTTCCCGTTCGAATCCAGGAAGTAGGCGATCTGTAGATCTTCGACACCATCCGCCAGCAGAAGGTTGTTGCGATAGAGTCTGCCGGTATCGACGCGATACTCGAGGGCCGGAACCGCGGTCAACGCGGCCGTCGCTGGGGTGCCGTTGAGCCCAGTCGTCTTGATATTGACCGTAATCGCATTGGTTCCGAGGTTGACGGCAGTGACGACTCCGCAAGCCGATCCGCGATCGAGATCCATCAGGTCGATGATGATCGCCCCGCCGCCTACGCGAAAGTCACTGTCGTTGATACCGTTGCCATCCGTGTCGTAGGAGGGATCTGGCGCGCCCGCTTCGATCACGAGAGTGTCCAGTGTCAGCCCATTGGAACCGCTATTGACGTTGACAATGGCGTTCTGAATCAGGGCTCCGTCAAAAGTTCCGATCGAGTTCGTTGGATTCGTGGCCGTGTAGTCGCTGACGTAGAGGAGATCGGGAGCATCGTCGTTGTCGATCCCGCAGGCAGCGGCGCCTTCGGGGACCATCATTCCGGCGTGCCTCAGGTCGCGCTCGAGAACACTCGCAACGGCGCGGACGCTCTGCTGGGTATCGACCACGGAGTCGATCTTGACGTAGGTTCGGTTGTTCACCGTGAAAGTCTGCAACGTGAATACCATCACGATCGCCATGAGTGCGCTGGCGATCAGCAGCTCGATAATCGTAAATCCAGAGTTGCGCATTCCCGGCTAGGTTCCTTCGCGGTTGAAACGAACGCTCGATAGCGTGATCGATCGGTTTTTACCGCTCTCCTCTGTCCACGATACGCGCACGTCGATCGCGCGCGTGAAGGTCGGTTGCAGATCCGTGATCTGGTAGGAGACGTTGTAGACTCTTTCGACCAGGTCGGGGGCTCCGTCGCGCTGAATGGCGTTCTCCTTGACCGGATCGGCGACGAACCCGGCGGTGACTCCAACGGACGCCCAGGAATTCTGCTGGAGCTGCTCCATCCTGTTTTCGGCGATCGCCGCGGCGTTGCTCGCGTGCCGACCGCGATCGCTTCCCTGGATGGCGTGGATCTGCATCGCCGCCAGCGACAGCAGGCCGAAGGTCAGGATGCCGACCACGATCATCACTTCGATCAGAGTGAACCCGCCCTCCGACCGACTTCCGCGCGCGCCCTTCATTGCTCTCATTGCGTCCACCCCGATGCTCCCCAGGTGTGCACGCGCACGCTGCCGAGTGGCGCGAGCGTTACCGCGTAGTCGCGGCCGCCACTCGTGACATAGAGGCCCGCGCCGCCCGTTCCCGTATCGCCGATCGTTCCGCAGGTCGTTGAAGTCGGGTCGAAGCCCACTGGAATGCCATCGGGACGAAATAGCACCCAGTTCGTCGGGTTGTTGCTCGGATCCGAAGCTGTGGTTCCGCTGGCCTGGGGTGGGCTGAAGGGCGCGGTACCGGTATCCGTCGGCACCTTGGCATTCGCCTCCGATACCCCGAAACCGACTTGATTCGGAAGCGGGATCGTCTCGCGACCTTCACCCCCATCGATGTGACAGTTCGCGGTGGCGGGAGAACCGTCGTTCAGGATCAGCAGGGGAACCGTGGCGCCCACCGAGTCGACGAGAACGGTTCCGGCCGGGTCCGCGGTCCCCAATGGCCCGAAGAAGACAATATGATAGTTGCCCGTTCGCACCGCTTGGCTTCGCGCAATCTGGAACATGTTGCCGAGGTCGCGCGCAAAGCCCTGCAGGCGGCGGCGCTCGATCATGTCCTGAATCGACGGGATCGCCGCAGCCGCCAACGCTGCGATGATTCCGATCACGACGACCAATTCGATCAGGGTCACCCCGGCTCGATGCTTTCTCCAAACCGGCTGCGAAAACCGCATCGTCAGTCGTTCTCCCGCCAGAAGAGCGTGGCGCCATCTAGGTCGAGGCCCGGACCTTCGAGGAGTTCGATATCCGAACCGCTCTTTTCGATGATGATCTTGGTGTCGTTCCCGCCGACGCCGATCGAGACCTTCGGATCTGTGGGCAAGCCAGCTCCAAGCGCCACCCAGCGCTGGGCACCGCCGCCGCCATCGTCGAAATGGCCCTCTCCCGTCTGCAGATCGAACACGTAGAGCGTGCCTTCGCCGCGGGTCGTGCATGGATCCGCGCTCGTGGTGGGAATGAAGGTCGCCGCGATCACTTCCCCGCTGAAGATCTCGACGTTGGTGACGAACTTCTCGCCATCCGAGACCCTGAAGTAGAAGCCTTTGTTGGCAAACGTCTGGGCTGCCGCACTCCCGCTGAAGTCCGTCAAATTGGCTTCCGTGATCGTCGCCAACGCCGGGGAGGCCACTTCGTAGGGATCCGAATCGATCATCACATAGAAGCGGTTGTTCTCGGTCGTAGCTCCCGCATCACCCGGAAAGGTGAGATTGCGGCGCTCGCCACTCCCGAACGCGAGATACAGTGTGCCATCCTTGTAGGCGGCTGCGGGTGGGAACATGAAGTTCTTGTAGTAGGTGACGGTTCCGATCGTCGCGGGAGCCGCTACAAAGAACTTCTTGAACGGCCACTGCGCGACCGGCTGGGTTCGAAGGCCGGTGCCGTCGTTGATCCGATCCTCTCCGGGCTGGTTGATCACCCATTTCCAGATGTTGCCGCCCATGTCGCCCACGTAGATCACATCTGCGACGCCATCGAAGTTGAGATCGAGGACGGAGGCCGTGCTCGGCACCGAATAGAGCATGTCCGCCTGGGGATCCAGAGCCGCTCCGAATTTCTTCTCCGCGATCACACCGCCGGTCCGCAGATCGATGATGTAGATGCCGCGCCCCTTGAGAGAGGCGGCGTTGTAGGTGCTGACACTGCCGGTCACCGCATCGGGGTTGGGGTCGCTCGTCTTGTCGAAGCCACCCGTCACGATCGCTACCCAGCGGTCAACCGTACCTCCCGCTCTGTCGACATCCTTCAGTCTGACCTTGGTGATGATCGGCTTCGACCAGCTCTCGCCCATGAAAGCCTGATCGGAGACATTGGCTTCGGACGGAAACTCCCACGCGTAGCTCGGGAACGGGATCGCGGCGCCACCGCCGTACTGGGTGATCCCATTGGGGTTGGTGACGTCGAGCGCGAAGTAGTGGTGCCCACCTTCGCGCAATGCGCCGAGCAGATAGGTGCGCCACTCGCTGCCGTCGGCCCTGTTGAAACCCGGGTCGAAAACGCCAGCGGGGTCGGAGTCGATCCAGACATCGGCCGAGTTCAGGTCTCCATCGACGTAGTTCTCGCGATCGGTCGGATCGTCGATCACGAGTTGCTTGATCTTTCTCCGCGCCTCCCAGGGCATGAAGCCGAAACGCTCTTCTCCCGTACCCCGGCTGTAGCCGTCGCGCCCGGTAACGGGGTTCGGAGTGAGCCACGCACCGGTGTCGAAAGCCTCCAGGAACCCGCCATTCGTTCCGGCATACAGCAGGCGATCGCGGCCGGCGTAGTGGTTCTTGAAATTGGTGTAGCCCGGGTCGCTGATTCTCAGGCCGGGCCGTCGAATCGAGATGGGATTGGAGTGGAAGACGTCGCCCAGGCGGGCCGGACGCTCCGCGCAGGCCACCGGAGTCGCCACGTCGGTCGCCACACCCGTTCCGAAGAAACAGCCTCTCGCGAATTGGACGATCTCATCCGCGAGGCCTTCCTGCGTCGTCGCGGTGCTCCCCTTGAGGGCGTAGAGCGGGCTGTTCGGTGCGTGCGCGGGCGGCGCCGCAAACGGGTCGAGAAGCAGATCCTGGTAATAGATCTCGGCGGCGCTGAAAGCGGGTGGTTGGCTTCCGCTCGCCACACCGGTTCCGCCGTAGGTGTTGGCCTTCGAGACGTAGAGGTTGCGCGCCGCGGGTAGCGGAACTTCATCGGCCGCGTCCCAGAAATACACGGCTTGCGGTCGGAACGGCCCGCTGTTGCACTCACCCGGGGTCGGATCGTCGAGGGCACAAAGCGGCGTGGGGGATTCGTTGCCCAAGATGTTGCCGGCCGCATCGATCGTCCAGGCGCGGACGTGGCCCTCCCAGAATGCGCTGCCGCCGCGCGGAAAGAAGTAGGTCTGGTAGAAGTCGGCGCCATCCTCCGTCCGCGCGGAGGGAACCGTCGCCGCGGTGAAGGACGCGGCCTTTTCGATGATGTCGTTGAGCGCGGCAATCAGCGCGAAAATCAGCTGATCTCCGTCCTCGGCCGCGTAGAACTCGCCATTTCCGAGAGTGGCGACTTTATCCAGATACACATTGGTCGGGTTGCTGGAGTCGCCTGTTGCGAAGCCGACCACGTAGGTGTCGATGCTCTGGGTACCATCCAGATCGGGGCGGAAGTCCTTGTCGAACATGTACTTCGCGATGTCGTCGAGGTAGTAGGTGGTTTCGTTGGCATCGCCGAGTTCTTCGGTTTCCCCATCACCCGTATGGTAGTCGCCGATCAATCCAGGCATGCCACCGGTACCGAAACCCGCAAAGCCCAAGGAAGTACTCGCGGGATCGACGTCGAAGGTATCGCGACTGGGCAGTCCGTCGGTCACGATGATCACGAAGGCCTTCTCGCAGTCGTACAGCATCGCGTCTTCGAGCCAACTGTTGGACGCGACTTGAGCTCCGAACTTGTTGTACTCGTAGATCGGAAATGCGGTTCCGTCTTCGCCGAGCGGCATGTCCGCCAACACCCTCGGCATCCAGTAGGTGTAGATCTGGAAGAGCGTTTCGGATAGCGGCGTTCCGTCGGTCAACCGCGGAGTCGCGTTCTTGATCGAGGATTCGAGCTCCGCGGCGTGGTTCGGGTTGGACCGGCCGAGGTCCTCCGCAACGTATCCGCCGTTGGGATCGACACTGCCCACATCGGCGGCTTCGCGGAAGATCGCCGAACCGAAGCGCACGTTCTTCGGCTCGGCGACGCACAGCAGATCCAGCAGAACCTGCTGGCTCGCCTCGAAGCGCGTGCGCCGGTACTTGTCCGCTAAGAATTTCGAGGCACCCGCTTGGGTACAACCCTCGACATCCGCCATCGCGGTAGCGATCTCATTTAAAATCGCCGCGTCGGTCGCGTCGGTCGCGTCGAGCCCGAGATACCACATCAGGTAGCGCCCGCTCCAATTCGTGAGCTTGGGCCATTGGACGCCATAGACCGTTCGGTTGCCACGCGCCGGGCTGTCGCAATTGGCGTCGTTCACATCATTGCCGACCGTGTACTTCAGAGCGGGATTGAGCGCTCCGCCGAAGTCTGCCGAAGTCGTGCAGTAGCTGGCGTCCGGAACCTTGTCGGGATCGAAGGCCGGATGCCACTCGATCTGGTTCATTGAGTCCGAATTGTCCATGAACAAGATCACGTTCGGAGCAACCGCAGCCTGCAGCAGGAAGAGGTCGTCACCTCCAGCTTCGTCTTCGGGGAGCGGAGGCGGCGCCGGTCCACTTCCTGCCGGCATCGCGGCGGATATCGTGGGGAAGGTGAGCAAGAGCGCTGCGGCTGCGAGCGCCATGAAGTTCGCCGTCGAGCGGACGAGTGCGGATGTCGTGGTATCGGGGAGCACCGTCATTCGTTTACCTCGTGCACCATCCGGCTCTGTCAGAGCCTGGCGCGTCGTGCGGGACACCGAATTGGGTATGCGAGCGTTTGCTCGACCCAACGGAAACCTGCAGACATTGTGGTGCAATACCCGCATCGGATTGATCAGCCCTGTACTTGAGGTCAAGCTGCACGAAGTTCATCGTCCGTAAGCGTGTCGCGCTTGAGTTGCACATCTCCGGTTCATGCCTGCGGTCGCGTCACTGGAGCGGATCCTGCTCGCCACTTGCGGCCGACGCGCTCGGGCGGCAGCTCGGGGAGGCGCTGGCGCGCCGAGCCTCGAGCGCACGCGGGGATCAACTTGCGCGCCCCGGGGGCCGATAACCGAAGAGCCCGTGGAGCCTGAAACTGTCCTGTCGGGGGGGCGGAGCGATGGAAAAACGAGAAGGCCGCAGAATCAAGCGCAGGCTCACCTGCGAGTTCTTTCACGAGACGAGCTCCCACCGCGGAATCATCCTCGACCTCGGCCCCTCGGGAATCTTCATCCGAACCAACGCGGTGCTCTCGCCCGGAGCGGAGATCGATATCCATCTGGCGGCTTCGGTCGCATCGCCCGCCATGACGCTCCGCGGCACCGTGGTGCGGCGTCGGTCGGTGCCGGCCACGCTCACCACGCTGATTCAACCCGGGCTCGGCGTGAAGATCCTCGATGCGCCACGCGAATACGGTTTGCTCACGAGAGACTGCGAACTCGACGAGGCCATCCAGACCGATTACGACTTCACACGGGATCCGGGCAGCAATCGGCAACAAGGGGCGCAAGCGCCTCCTGTGAAACAGGATTCGAGCGTCGAACGCGAGGGGGCAGAGCGAACTGCTCAACTGCCCCCGCAGGCGAAGGATCCGGTGACGAGCAGCGCTCTGGAAAAGACGCAGAAGAAACGATCCAAACCGGAGCACGCCGCGCCAACGAAGAATCCGAAACGCGACGCCGGATCGAGCAAGCGAACCGCGAAACCGCAACCACCGCACCCGCTCATCGCGGTACTCGTCGGAGGCTCGGCGCTCCACGAGGTCGCCGGGATTCTAAGAGACATGGGCATCGAGACGATCGAGTGTGGCCCCTACGACCCCCAACTTGCGGCGCTCGATGACGCGCGACTGCTCGTGGTCTCCGCGGAGATCGCAATGTCGGACCCTATTCCGGTCGACACCGACATGCTCGTCGGCGTCGCGGTCTGTGGCGACATTTCGGAAACCATGCGCTCACAGATTCGCCAGCAGGGTTTTCGCTACCTGCTGCGGCCGCACGTTCACCCCGAAGCGCTTCGGCTGCTGCTTCGCTACGCGATCTACGCCGAGCGCGACCGGCGCGGGAAGGTCCGCCATCCCGTGGGATGCGAGGTGGGTCTGCGGGTCGGCTGGAAGCGGAGCCAGGGCCGCCTGCTCGATATTTCGCGGGAGGGCTGTTGTCTATTGGTGGAGAATCCCCCGCAAGTCGGCGCTCGGATCGCGATCAAAATCCCGGCCGAAACGGTCGGCGGGCAGGCGCTCAAGCTGCGCGGAAAGGTGCTTCGCAGCACACCCAACGCGGCGCACAGCGGCAGAGAGCGCACTGCTCTCGGAGTGATCCTGGACGACATTGCGCCCGCGGCGCGCAAGATTCTCGTCGACCTCTGCGAGAGATGGAGCGAGAGCCCGCCAATGCTACCGCTTGGCGAGCGAGCACAAGTTTCTACACCGGCAGTCGAAGCGCACGGCGAAAGAGGGTTCGAGGCGAAATCGCGAACGGAAGCTTCGCGAACCCTCGTGAAGAGCCCCTCTGGTTCGAGTGCGGGCGGTTCGAGTGCGGGCGATTCGACTACCAGCGAATCACAGACCCCTCCTCCGTTCGCCGTCGCTCGATCGACGCGACGCGGTGTATTCGAACAGGAAATCGTCCAGGTCGACGAGGAAGCGCGCGTCCTTCAAGCGCTGCTCGGCCGCGACCTTTCGATCCAAGGAATCCGCGTGGTGCGCCAACTGGGGCTCTCCCCGGGGAACAAACTCCGGCTCGCCCTGTTCGACACTTCGCAGCAGAAGCCGCTGATCGTGAGCGCGGAGGTTTCGAGAAACGACGGTGAAAGTGGATTGTTCCTGCGCTTCGTCGATCCGTCACCAGAAATGATCACTCGCATCGAGGCAATCATCGACCGACTACCTGCCGTCGAATCGATCGACCCGCATGGCGACGCGGGAGTCGTCCCGGCGGGCGTCGTGTCCAACCAGGCCTGAGATCGACCGCTTTCCCCGCGAGAAAGACCGCCTTTGCCCCATCTTCCGCTGGCCAACTGCCCCGATGTGCCGCAGCCGATCTCGATCGGTTGCCAAATTCCCGGCCGAGTGGCGGCACATCCCTTGCAAAGGCGGCAGGTCGGAAGCCGTTCGAAGCCGGTGTCTGTACCCAGTCTCTCCCAATTCAAGCGGACCCAACTGAGTTTAGGCGGCGGCACTCCGGAATCGCGACGTTGACTCATGCGCAGGATTCACAGCAACCAATGGAAACGACTCAAGCTGAACTCAGCGACAACCTGAAGCGCGCCGCAGACCAGATCCTGGCGCAACACAGGCGACTCAAGCCCCTCTTCGACGATCTGAGCGGCGCGCTCGCGGGCGGATCCAGCCGCGACGCGCAGACAGCGGCCTTTCGACTCAATGGCGCCGTCAAAGCCCATATCCTGCTCGAGGAGGAGGTCGCTTTTCCGGCGATTCGCGGACTCTGTCCGGAACGCAACGCCGAACTCGAAGCGCTCGTCGGAGACCATCACGGCCTGAGCGCCGAGCTTCAAACCGTCGTCGACCAGATCCTCAAGGGGCAGCTCGAGTTCGCCGCCCAATCCCTCGAAGCGTGCCTCGTCGCGATCAAGGATCATGAGATCCGCGAGGAGGCGCTACTGAAGTCCCTTGACTCTGCTCCGCCAAAACGCAATCTCTGACGCATGTCCTCCGCCGATCTCGAGCTTCGACTCGGCTACCTCGACCTGGGTCCCGCGGATCTGGAGCGGCTCGCCGCGTTGCAACCGGTGCTCGAGAAGCACGCTACCGGACTCGTAGACTCCTTCTACCACCACCTGCTTTCTTTTTCTCCGACGCGTCGGCTTCTCGTGGACCCGGGCGTTCGGGAGCGGCTCCTGAGCGCACAACGCGACTACCTGCTCAGCCTCGCGGGCCCAACCATCGACGAGGCGTTCTTCGAGCAGCGCCGAGGCATCGGCAAGATCCACGAGCGGATCGGACTCGAACCGCGCTGGTACCTTGGAGCCTACGCGCTCTACCTCTCGCTGCTCGTACCGCTGGTGCACGAAACCTACCCGCACGATCCGATCGAGGCAGGGCAGACGGTTGTCGCACTCCAGAAGCTGATCTTTTTCGACGCGCAGATCGCGATGGAGGTCTACATCGATCTCCAGCAGCGGCAGCTCAAGTACTTCACGGGTGAACTCGCGAAGGAAAGCCGCCGCCTGGCGCGAAATTTCGAAGATCAAAAAGTGGAACTGCAGCTCACCGAGAAACGCGCGCGCGTTGCCGAAGAACTCGCGTCGGTGGCCACTCTGGTCGCGGGCCTCGCGCACGAGATCGGCACACCCATGGGTGTGATCCAGGGGCACGCCAATCAACTCGAGTCCGCAGTTTCCGACGAAGACGCAAAATGGCGATTGCGGACGATTCAGGAGCAGGTCGGCCGGATATCGAGGATCATCCAGACGCTTCTCAACATGGCGCGGCCCGGCAAGACCCAGCACGTGCCGGTGTCGCTCGAATCCGTGATCGAGACGACCCTCACGTTCTTGACGGAGAAGTTCTCCCATCGCGACATCGAGGTCCGATGCGAAATCGATCCCGCACCGAGCGTACTCGGCGACCCCGAACGCCTGCAGCAGCTGTTCCTCAATCTGTTCATGAACGCCGTGGACGCGATGCCCGAGGGCGGGGAGCTGCGAATCGCTCTGAAAACCGCAGCGGATGGCGGGATTGAAATCGCGGTTGCGGACAACGGCCAGGGCATTCCAGAGCGGGATCTTCCGCGGATCTTCGAACCGTTTTTCACATCGAAAGAAGCGAGCACCGGCAACGGTCTCGGCCTGATGGTCGCCAAGGGGATCGTCAAAGATCACGGCGGGAGCCTGATGGTGACGAGCGAGGAGGGGCAAGGAACGGAGTTCCAGATCCTCCTGCCGCGCAGCGGCGCACCGGTCGATCCATAGCTCCGGCGCGATCCCCAGCGCGCAAAATGGGGCAATATGCTACATACATGAGTCCAAATGACCCACCATAAGTCGCCGGGCGTCGCCAGGCGCCGCTAGAGCGCTTCGCGCTTTGGTACGACTCGTGCTTTAGGAGGGCGCCATGAGATCACGATCCCAGCTACTCATCGTTGACGACGACACGGCCATGCGCGAGATGCTCGCCTCGCTGTTTCGCGACCGCGGTTACGCGGTCGAGGAGGCCGCGTCCGCCGCCGAAGCCCTCGAACGAGCCGACAAGCAGTGCTTCGACGTCGCCTTGAGCGACATCCGGATGCCCGGCAAGACCGGCATCGAAATGGTCGGCGAACTGCGCGAGCGACTGCCCGAAACACCGGTCGTCCTGATGACGGCATTCGGCAGCATCGACTCCGCGGTGGAATCCATGCGCGCCGGAGCGTTCGACTACATCACGAAGCCCTTCGAACCGGACGCGGTCGTTCTGACCATCGAACGCGCCCTCGAGCGCCGCGTACTCGAAGAAGAGAACCGCCGCCTGCGACGCGCGGTCGACCAGACCAGTTCTTTCGGCGACCTGATTGGGGAGAGCCCGGCGATGCGCGAGATCTTCGCGCTGGTCCGCAAGGTTGCAAACAGCAGTAGCAGTGTTCTGATTACCGGCGAGAGCGGAACGGGCAAAGAGGTCGTCGCCCGGACGATCCACTACAGCGGAAACCGCGCCGACAAGCCCTTCGTTCCGATCAACTGTACGGCGATTCCGGAGGGACTGCTGGAGAGCGAGCTGTTCGGACACGTTCGCGGCGCGTTTACGGGAGCACACACCACGAAGCAGGGGCTCTTCGAGAAAGCGAACGGCGGAACGCTATTTCTCGACGAGATCGGCGACATGAGCCTGGCACTCCAGGGAAAATTGCTCCGCGTCCTGCAGGATCGAGAAGTGCGGGCCGTCGGCGGAACCCAGGTCACCAAGGTCAATCTCCGAATCATCACAGCGACGAACAAAGATCTCACCACCGAGATGAAGGCGGGGAATTTTCGCGAAGATCTCTACTACCGATTGAATGTCATTCCGATCTTCATCCCACCGCTTCGCGAGCGCCCTCAAGACGTTCCGCCGCTCGCCAAGGCCTTCGTCGCCAAGCACTCCGCCAATCGCGCCCGGGCGATCTCTTCGAGTGGGTTGCGATATCTGGCGGCGTTTCCCTGGAAGGGCAACGCGCGCGAGCTCGAAAACGCGATCGAGCGCACGCTGGCGCTATCAGACTCGGACGAGATCGGCGCAGACGAGCTGCGCCTCGATTCGTCGACATGCGAGGGACGCGATAGCTCTCCCGCCACACTGGCGCATGCCGCCGCCGAGAACCGGCTGACGTTACGCGAACTCGAAGATCGCTACATCGAAGAGGTCATGCGCATCACGGAAGGCAACAAAGTTCACGCCGCGAAGATCCTCGGCATCGATCGCAAGACCCTCTACCGCCGGGCCGAGCGCGAGAACGGCAAAGCCGACAGCGCGTAGCGGCGAACGTCAGGGTTCGCCCAACCTGGTTGCGCGCGAATTTCAGCCCACAGCGGTCGCGGAAACCCTCGAAACCAATGCCTCCTCGCTGCTCTCGCAAAGCGAGAAGAATGTCGCGTGACCGTCGAGGCGGCGCGAAAAATCCTCACCCGCGAGGGATTCGATCTGCTCAGCCATTTCGACCAGGTCTTCGAGCAGACGGTCGTGAGCCTGGACCAGGCGTTCGATTTCGGGCTTCTCGTCCGGATTCGCATAGCCGATCTCCGGAAACAAGACGTCCTCTTCCACCGCAAAATGAATCGAGATGGCGGCGCGGTATCGATTGAACGCGTCCCGCGCTCGTGTGGTCGAACGATCCCAGATCGCCTTGCACAGAGCGGCGCGCATCTCTTCGATGTTGCGGTGTTCGTCGCTCATGATTCGGGCAACGCGCCTCATGCGAAAGCGCAGGTCCCGATCGACAGCAGACAAATTCACGAGTGCCCAATCGCGTCGGTCCAGCACGCAGAACGGGATTGAGTGGGCTCGCATGACGAGTGGTCGGAGCCGAGGTGCTCCCGCGAGCAAACCACGTACGGGGCGTGGGACGAAGCCGACTCTGACGGATTGAAGTCGACTCCAGTTCCACCACGCCCCGCAGTGTTTCAACCCCTGGTATGTCGCACAGAGAGCAAAACGCATGCCATCCCGGGGGGCGTGTCCGTTTCGCGCGCGGTACGAGAGGCCCGCCTGCGTGACACCTTGCCCCATCCACGCGATTCGGGGTGAGGCGATAGACCGCAATTCCTCAGCTGGCAATGCCCGATGGCCCTCGAAACCGATCGCGAACCGCGATTCGCCGCCGGGCTGAATGTCACGGCAGGTCTGGCGGCCGGCCTTCGCGGGGCCTCCGAAGGAAATTGGTTTCAACGCTCGAGATGTCGCAGGGCGGCGGAAACGATGCCCTCCCCGAGCCCATCGTCGAGCATCACGTGCCGGGAGGGGCGACGGGCCGAAGCTCGTCACAGGGCCCCGCAGCCTTGGATTTCCGGAAGGGCTTGATCAGCGCCGAGCCGGGCGCCAGCAGATTCGACACGACGCCGCGGACCGCCTGCATCGGCATGCTCGCGTATCGGGGGCTGAAGACTGGAGCCGCAAGCGGACCGCTGACGTTCACCGCAGCCGAGAGACTCACCAGGCCCGGCTCGTGCACTGTGGGAATCAGGATGATGTCGAAGGCGTCGGCTCCGATGTCGACGGATCCCGAACCTGCGACGGAGATCTTTTCCGACTCGAGGAGCAATTCGCGGGCATTCGCAACGCCGTCTTCGATTTCGAAATCAGTAACGATGCAGCCAAATCGCGGCTTCCGCCCGGTCAGGAGCGAAGGGACCGCCAACGTTGCGAAATTCGTCGCGAACGCGCTCGAATAACGGCCTGCGAGCGTTCCATCCCGAGCCACCAGACGCACCGTTCCCGCGAGGTTCGAGCGAATCTCTACCGGGTGATTTCCGCGGCTCCGGACGTCGATAGACCCGTCCAGCACGCCGGCCTCTTCGACGGTCTGTCTCACCTGTGCCAACAACGGCGTGAGATGAACATCGTCCACGTCGACCTTCAGCGAGATTTCTGGGAGTGAGCCACTCGCGTCGAGATGCGCCTGCGCTCGAACCGTGCCCGCTTCGTAGCCGACCGTAAATTGGGGAATCTCCAAGCGGCCGCCCTCGAGTCGGAGCGCGATGCGGAAACCCTCGAGTTCGAATCCCTCCCTTCCGCTGACGCGATCCGCTTCGAGGACCAGATCGGCGTCGACGGCTTTCAACCGTTCGAAGGGCAATGGAACGTGGCTGGACCACCAGCTCGCCGCGTTCGGACGGCCCGCGCCTGCGTCCTCA
>Ga0326597_10002749_pt1 | contig 26043 bp, 20 predicted proteins | sample RVTome_12_FD_203789 | JGI IMG/M metagenome (GOLD analysis project Ga0326597, IMG submission 203789) | Soil microbial communities from uranium-contaminated site in the Upper Colorado River Basin, Wyoming, United States - RVT100D185 | ecosystem: Environmental > Terrestrial > Soil > Contaminated >... | reverse complement strand
AATAAGCGCAAGCGAGGCCAAGGGGGATGCTCAGATGGAAGATCCAGCGCCAACCGATGGTGTCGATGATAAAACCGCCGAGGGTCGGCCCGGCCATGTAGCCGACATGATACGCCGTCGAGGTGAGCCCGAGGGCCTTGCCGCGCTCCGAGGGTGGCGCATTTACCGTCACCAACGCCCGGCCGTTGGCCATGATCATCGCGCCGCCGATTCCTTGAACGGCGCGGAAGCCGACGAGCTGAACCGGGGTTTGCGCCAGACCGCAAAGCGCCGAACCGATTGTGAACAGCAGAAAGCCTGCGATATAAATCCATTTGCGGCCGAACAGGTCGCCAAGTCTCCCAAAGGTCAGGACCAAGCCGATGACGGCGAGGTCGTAGACCAGCAGCACCCACTGAATGAACGAAACGTCGGTGTAAAAGACATGAGTGAGGGTGGGCAAGGCGACCTGAATCGCCCGGTGATTCAGCGCGACCAAGACGAGCCCGAGCGAAACCTGATAAAGAACCAGGCGGAAATACGCTTGTTGTTCGGTTGCGGCCTTTGGGTCAGCCATGTTTCTCAAGAACAGAAAGGGGGGCAGCGATGATTTCCCTGCCCCCCTTTCCGAATAAGATCGGCGAGACTCCTTAGGATGATTTACCCGAGAAGGATTCCTTTACCCTCTCGTGGCAGCTTCTCTCAGATGCGCTTGCGGCTTTCGGTCATCTTGCTCTTGAAGATTTTGCCGGGAGGAGGAAGCTCTTTTCGCAGCCGCGCCAGCCCGCATTATTCATGGTAGACAGAGACCGAGGGGTAAACCCTTCCGGGAGAAGGCAATGGAACTGTGCCTTGACGTGGATTGTCAAGCACTCAGCCGGAGCGACCAGCAGTGGAAACGAGTAACAGCGTGACCAAGCGCCATACAAGTCAACGCAACTGCACGTCCGGGTGCCTTCTCCCTCCAAGCTTCACCCCTCGGTCTGCGCAGTGTGGCCGCTTTACCCAGGAACATGAATAATCCCGCGCCAGCCCAATGGGAACTCGATTGTTTTGACTGTTAATCGATGCGGCGGTCAATGCAGCGTCACTTGCGCCGAGGTTTCGTTTTCGAGGGTTGGTTCCCCACGTTCGAAAATTAAGTTTTCTTCGTCAGCGTCAATTTTGACTCGATCCCCTTCTTTAAATTCCCCTTCGAGAATCTTAACCGCCAACGGGTCCTGAATCAATCGCTGAATCGTCCGCTTGAGCGGGCGCGCGCCGTATGCCGGATCGTAGCCCTTGTCGGCGATCAGCGCCTTGGCGCGCTCGGTGATTTCCAGCGCCATCTTGCGGGCGGCGAGATTCTGACGCAGTCGTTTGAGCTGGATTTCCACGATCGACTTGATCTGTTCGCGGCCGAGGCTGTTGAAAATGATCGTTTCGTCAACCCGGTTTAGAAACTCCGGCTTGAAGGCTTCGCGTAGCTCGGCGGTGACTCGCTGCTCCATTTCCTTGCGGTTGCGGTCGGCGTGATCCAGAATATATTGGCTCGCCAGGTTCGAGGTCATGATGATGACGGTGTTTTTAAAATCCACGGTTCGGCCCTGGCCGTCGGTCATCCGGCCGTCCTCGAGGATCTGGAGGAGCGCGTTGAAAACATCAGGATGGGCTTTTTCGATTTCGTCGAACAGCACCACTGAATAGGGGCGGCGGCGCACGGCTTCCGTCAGATAACCGCCCTCCTCATAACCGACATAGCCCGGAGGGGCGCCGATGAGACGTGAGACCGAGTGTTTTTCCATGAACTCCGACATATCCAAACGCACCATCGCCTGCTCGTCGTCGAACAAGAATTCGGCGAGCGCGCGGCAGAGTTCCGTCTTGCCGACGCCGGTGGGTCCGAGGAAGATGAAAGACCCGATGGGGCGGTTCTGGTCTTGCAAGCCGGCGCGGGCGCGGCGCACGGCGTTGGATACGGCGTGAATCGCACTATCCTGTCCGACAACCCGTGCTTTGAGACGATCCTCCATCTTCAACAGTTTCTGAATATCGCCTTCCAGCATCTTGGAGACCGGGATACCCGTCCACTTCGCCACGACTTCGGCGACATCCTCGGCGTCGACTTCTTCCTTGAGCATTTTCTGGTTCTTTTGCAGTTCGACGAGCTTCTGGTTGGCCTGTTCCAACTCTTTCTGGAGCTGGGTCAGCGTGCCGTAGCGCAGCTCGGCGGCCTTGTTCAGATCGCCGAGGCGTTGCGCCTGCTGCTCTTCAACCTTAGTCGCCTCGATCTTTTCTTTGAGCGAGCGGATGTGCTGGATTGATTCTTTCTCATTTTGCCAATGCGCTTTGAGGCCGCTGGAGGTCTCCTTCAGGTTTTGAATCTCGCGTTCGAGCTGCGCGAGCCGTTCCTTCGACGCTTTGTCTTGCTCGCGCTTGAGCGCCTGTTTTTCGATCTCCAGTTGGAGGACCTTGCGTTCCACTTCATCGATCTCGATGGGCATGCTGTCGATTTCGATGCGCAGGCGCGAGGCCGCCTCGTCGATTAAATCAATGGCTTTGTCCGGCAGGAAGCGGTCGCTGATGTAACGGTGCGACAGGGTGGCCGCGCCGATGATCGCCCCGTCGGTGATGCGCACGCCGTGGTGGACTTCGTATTTTTCCTTCAGGCCACGCAGGATCGCGATGGTGTCTTCCGCCGAAGGCTCACCGACATAGATCGGCTGAAACCGGCGCTCCAGCGCCGGGTCTTTCTCGACGCGTTTGCGATATTCATCCAGCGTCGTCGCGCCGACGCAGCGTAGCTCGCCGCGGGCCAGCGCCGGCTTGAGCATGTTGGAGGCGTCCATGGCGCCTTCGGCAGCGCCTGCGCCTACAAGGGTGTGGAGTTCGTCAATGAAAAGAATGACCTGGCCGGCGGCTTCGGTGACTTCTTTGAGCACCGCCTTGAGTCGGTCTTCGAATTCACCGCGAAATTTTGCTCCAGCAAGGAGCGCGCCTAGGTCCAGGGCGACGAGCCGTTTTTCTTTGAGGCTCTCCGGCACATCGCCGTTGACGATGCGCAGCGCGAGACCCTCGACGATGGCGGTTTTGCCGACGCCGGGCTCGCCGATGAGGACCGGATTATTTTTCGTCCGGCGCGAGAGCACTTGAATCACCCGGCGGATCTCATCGTCGCGCCCGATCACCGGATCGAGTTTTCCCTTGCGCGCGAGATCGGTCAAGTTGCGGCTGTATTTTTCTAACGCTTGATACTTTTCTTCCGGGTTGGGATCGGTGATCCGCTGGGCGCCGCGGATGGTGACCAGGGCGTTCAGAATCTTATCACGCGAGGCGCCGATCTCGCGCAGGATCTTTCCGCTCTCGCCGCTCTCCTGCACCATCGATAGTAACAAATGCTCGGTGGAGACGTATTCATCTTTGAGCGCTTCGGCTTCCGCTTCCGCGCCTTCGATGATCTTTTTCAATCTTGGCGTGATGAAGGTCTGGGCGGGACCACCGGTTACCTGGGGCAAACGGTCCAACGCTTTTTGCAAGCGATCCACCAGCGTGCCGGCGGAAACGCCCAGTTTTTGCAGCAGCGACAAGACCACGCCGTCTTTTTGGCCGAGCAGCGCAAAGAGCAAATGCTCCACGTCAATAGCCTGGTGGTTGCGTTTTTCCGCCAGGAGCTGCGCTTGCTGCAACGCTTCTTGCGACTTGGTGGTAAGCTTATCGATGCGCATATTGTTCCCCTAAAGTCGCGGAAAAGTTAAGCATTGATCCCGTTGTTGTCAAGCGCGGCAGCAAAATGTGGCAACCGATGCAAAAAAATGGTCGGGGAATTATTCTTCCCTCGGCCTGTTACGGAGTTAATGTCGCAATCGGCGTGTGATTACGGAAACGGAGTGGTGCACAGCTAGGATCGAGAGAGACTACTTTTTATCTTGTTTGGGCAATTCAAAAAACTCGAGGGGCGGCGCGCTCGAATCTTGGACGACGGCGGGTTGATGATCCTGAACATCGAGGACGAAGCCTTTGTCGGTCACGATCTTGAATGGCAACTCGGCCGGATGCTCGGCCGTGCCGCGCCTGGTGTCCATGATTGGCTCGTAACTGAAATCTATCCGGGCTAAGAATTTGTCTGCAGGACGATACCTTTTCCTTTCACGATATCGAACTCATGCTGGACCAGTTTTGCGTCCGTGCAGCGCATTTTTCCGACGATCAGGCTGCGTGCCAGCCGCTCCTCCCGCCAAATCATCTCCAAAACGACGACTCCAGCGACCATATATTCTTCAATGCCCCGCATGGTTCGCTCGCCGGTTCGCGGAACCGCGTAGGAGGTCAGCACATTGGTGGTCGGCATGGAGGTGCGCAGCAGTTTGATCAACAGGCGAGTCTGATCTTGAATACGGGTTGCGGTATCGCGCAGCATCACGAAGGGTCCGGCGGGATCCAGGACCAGGCGTTTGGCTTCCAGCTGATTGACGAACCTCGCCAAGTCGCCGATCGCCTTGTGGATGTCGATCTGGCGGTCTTTGGACGCGCCGGACACGGAGCTCAGGTAGGCGCCGGCGTTCAGGATCGCAAACTCTTTCTTCTCGACGTACTCTTCTAGGTTCCAACCCAGTGAGGCGGCCTGTTCGAGGATGTCCATCGGCTCTTCGTCGGCGGCGACATAGATGCCCCGCTCGCCGCGCAACAGTCCTTCGAAGAGAAACTGAAGCGAAAAAATCGTCTTGCCCGTCCCCGGTTCACCGGTGATGAGAATCGACCGGCCTTTGGGAAGGCCGCCCTCGACCAGGCCATCGAAGCCTGCGATGCCTGTCGGCACCCGGTCTGTTTGCATCATAACTTTCCTTCTATCACATGACTTTCAGTAAGAATAAACAGGTCCACGAGTCAACCCCCGGCGACGTTTTCAGCAATTTTTTGAGTACCCCTAACTTACCCCGCGAAAGATTGAGAAGCGAGCCGACGACACGAGCCGGCTAGGTTTTCCAGCGCCGTTTCCACCCGCCAGAGGAACGCCACCGGCGGTCACTGCGAGAATGAAAGGTTTGGCCTGGTTTGGTTTGCGCGGTTTCCACCGCGCCTTGATCCTTGTCGGAACGTTCCCTCGCGCTGAGTTCCTCCCGTAGCGCCGCCAGTTGCGCCTCATATTCCGCGCGCAGGCGTTCTCGATCCTCCGCCGCGGCTTGTTCGGCGTGCGCCGCCGTCGCCTCCCCTTGAGTCCAGCGCTCGCGCAGAGACTCCATAGCGTTTTTTACGCCCACGAACTCTTCGTTGCGGTTCTCGAGCAGCATGTGTTTTTCTTGCGACTCCGCGCGTAATCGGGAGAGTTCGGCGTGGTAGGTTCGCTCCAAATCGTTCCGCGCCGCGCCCTGTTCTTCCAACGCCACCGTTTTCTGCTCGATTTCAAGCTGCAAAGTGGCTATCTGAGCCTCATCGCGTCGGGTGATTTGTTCATCTCGGCTCATGGCCGTCGCCACTGCGTCCGCGGCCGCGCTCTCCAATTGACCGATGCGGCTGAGCAGCCGCTGGCTCTCGGAGATTGCTTGGTCAATTTCCGCGGCGCGGTTCTCGGCGACGTGCCGTAGCTCGGCGAGTTTGCCTTCCAGGGTTTGAATCTGGCTTTCGTGTCCTTGCGCCAAATTGTCGATCGAAGCCTGGCGCTGGGCAAGGTCCCAGTCCTTCTGTTGCAGTTCGTTTCGCAGCCCGGCCAGCTCGGCGTCAAAGGCTCGCCGCACCTGCTCGATTTCTTTAGCCGCGCTGATTTGTTCATCCCGGCTCGAGGCTTCGAGGCCCGTATAACGTTCCTGTAATGCGACGGCAGCGGAATTCGCCGTGTTGAGCGCTTCCTCACGTTCTTCCAGCAATCGTTGTTTTGCGGCGAGCTGTGTTTCCAAGCCGGAGATATGCGTGCCGAGGCGCCGTTCAAGCCCCGTTGCTCGCGCTTCTTGTTCGGCCAGAGCGTGCTGTTTTCCGCGCAGCTCTTCTCGAAGGCTGAGCAGTTCCGCTTGATGCTCCAAACGAACTCGTTCCACCTCCGCGGCGCCCCGCGATTCCGCGTCCCGGGCAGCGGATGCCAACTGAGTCGCCTGCTCGGACAAGCCGCTCACGGTGGCCTTGAGATCGGCGATCTCGCCGCTGATATTTTCGAGGTGCCGCTGTTTTTCCAGCAGTTGAGTTTGCAGCTCGCTTGTCTTCGAGTTGAGGCGATCCTGAAGTTCGGTAGCGTGCACCTGGAGCGCTTGCAGGGTGTCGTCCTTTTGCTGCAAGCGGTTGCTAAATTCCTCCTTGGCGCGCGCCAGGGCGTCGTCGCGACTTTCCAGAAATAGCTGCTGATCGGCCAACCGGTTCTGGAAATCCTGGACCTGCGCGATCATCCGCTCTTCGAGACAGTCGGATTTGGCCTGTTGTTCGGTTAGCGCCTCGTCCCGTAGACGCAGTTGTTTTCGCAGGGCAGCCAATTCCACCTGATGGGCTTCGCGATACCGTTCCACCGAGTCGGCCGCGCCGGCCTGCAGGTGCTGGTTGGAAGATTCCAATTGGGCGATCTGTTCCAGCAATCCGCGAGTTTTTTCCCTGAGGTCGCCGATTTCCTTGTTGCGGTCTTCGCCGACCTGTAGTTTTTCCGCCAGTTCTAGCCGCAGGCCGTCAATCGTTGCGTTGAGGCTTGCTTGCAGCTCGGCGGCGCTCTCCCGGACGGCTTGCAGTTCGCGGTCCTTGCTTGCCAGACGGGCGTCAAGATCCTCGAATTCCGCGCGCACCCGTTGACGGATCTGCTCCGCCTGCACCGCCAGCAATCGCTCAGTCTGTTTTTGCAACACATCGAGCCGCGCCACTTGTTCGCGTAACGCAGCTGTTTCGGTTCGCGCTTCCTGAACTTCGCCGGTGCGCTGCTCAAGGGAACTCTCTCGATCGGCCAACTGGGAGCGCAGCTCCGCGATTTCGCCGGCGTGACGCTGAAGGGCACTATGGTGCTCCGCCTCCCTTTCAACAAAACTACGTTCCGTGGCGGCGGCGGTCGCACGCAATTCGTTTAGCTCAGTCTCAAGGCTGAGGCGTAGCGCTTCAGTCTGGCGGTTGGCGGAAGCCTCGGCGTCCCGGCCGGCAGCCTCCAATTGCGTGATTCGTTCCCGCAGGGCCGATTGCTCACTGAGAACCTGTTCTAATTCGCGTTCTTTGCTATCCTGCAGGCCGCGGCTGTGAGCAAGCTGCTCTTTCAGCGCTTCCGTCTCAGCTTGATGATCCGCCTCTTGGGCCCCCAGTTTGACTTGCCGTTCCGCCAGCCATCGATCCTTCTCGCTGAGCTCGGTTCGCAGTGCCGCGAGATCGCTCTCCTGGCCGGCGAGCAGGTCTTGTTTCTGCGCCAGCTGGCTGCCAAGGTCGTGAATCTTTGCCTGGAGATCGCGTTCGATCACGGTGACCGTGGCATCGCGCTCTTGCAAAGCTCGATCTTTCTCGGCTAGAGCGGTCTTGAGTTCCGCGAGCCGCGCTTCAACCTCGGCGCGCGCTTCGGCCTGCAATTCGGGAATGCGCTGCTGCAAGTTATCAAGTTGAGCCTGAGTCTCGCGCAGATCCGCACCGCTCTTGTCGAGTACGCTCTGGTTTTGAGCCAGCTTGTTTTGTAGCTCTGCGATCTCGTCTCGGTGGGATTCTTCCAGGGCTCGGCCGGCAGCCTCCAATTGCGCGATTTGTTCCCGCAGGGCCGATTGCTCACTGAGAACCTGTTCTAATTCGCGTTCTTTGCTATCCTGCAGGCCGCGGCTGTGAGCAAGCTGCTCTTTCAGCGCTTCCGTCTCAGCTTGATGATCCGCCTCTTGGGCCCCCAGTTTGACTTGCCGTTCCGCCAGCCATCGATCCTTCTCGCTGAGCTCGGTTCGCAGTGCCGCGAGATCGCTCTCCTGGCCGGCGAGCAGGTCTTGTTTCTGCGCCAGCTGGCTGCCAAGGTCGTGAATCTTTGCCTGGAGATCGCGTTCGATCACGGTGACCGTGGCATCGCGCTCTTGCAAAGCTCGATCTTTCTCGGCTAGAGCGGTCTTGAGTTCCGCGAGCCGCGCTTCAACCTCGGCGCGCGCTTCGGCCTGCAATTCGGGAATGCGCTGCTGCAAGTTATCAAGTTGAGCCTGAGTCTCGCGCAGATCCGCACCGCTCTTGTCGAGTACGCTCTGGTTTTGAGCCAGCTTGTTTTGTAGCTCTGCGATCTCGTCTCGGTGGGATTCTTCCAGGGCTCGGCCGGCGGCTTGCCGTTCCGCCAAGCTCTGATCTTTGTGATTGATTTCGTTTCTTAGCTCTTCCAGCTCGGCTTCGTATCGCCGTCGCGCAAAGTCGAAATGACTAGCCGCTACCACAGCTTCCTGATTGGCGAACTCGAGATGGTCGATGCGCGCCTGCAAGTCCGCCAGCTGAGGTCGAAGCTGCTGCAGCTCGCCTTCGCGGCTTTCCAGCAGCGCTTGATTTTGATCGAGCTGGCCTCTCAAATCATGGATATGGATTTCGAAGCTGCGCTGGAGTTCCGCGATGGCGGCGTGGCGCTCTTGTAAGGCCTGGTCATTTTGCCCGAGCGCCGTTTGTAACTCCGCGAGTCGGGCTTCAAACCCGGCTCGCGTTTGCTGCAAGTCATTTCCTTTTGCGGAAACCAGGTCTTGCGCTTGCGCTAGTTCATCCTTAAGCCGTCCCAGTTGCTCTTGAAGACATTGCTCCGATTCTTGCGCTGCGGACTGGTGCTGCCGCAGTTCGCGGGTCTTTTGTCCTATTTCGTCGCGAAGCTTCCCGAGCTCGGTTTGCAAGTCTTGGCGTATACGCTCCGCGTCTCGCACGGCGGTGACCGCTTCGGTGTTCGCTGATTGCAGTTGGGTGATTTGCGACCGCGATGTTACCAGCTCTGCGGTCACCCGCTGGAAGTCTCCATCCCTCTGTTCGAGCAGCCGTCGATGCTCTTCTAAGTGGGCTTGCAAGTCTTGGATTTGGAGATTAAGGGTTTCAGTAGCGGCGATCCGTGCCGAGTTTTCGTCAAGGGAGCGTTCCTTTTGACGGATCAAGGCGCGTAAATTCTCCAACTCCGATTCGTACCGCTCCTGTATGCGCGCGGCCTGATCTGCCGCAGCGGCTTGCGCTTGCTTCAGGTAAAGTTCCGCCAGGCGCACCTGCGTGAGCAGGATATCGATCTCGTTCAGCAGCCGGACCGACGGCGCGCTTCGTTGGTACTTGACTGGTTCCATAGGAATTCCCGAGATTGGTTTACTCTCAGATCGTAGTTTGGGTCGGGTAAACGATTTGCCAAATACATGCCACCGTCAAAAAATAGAACTTCATGAATTCAGGCACTTACAAGCTGATTCTGGGGTCCTTAGGGCAGCGTAACCATTAAAAGCGGCGATTTATGGACAAAGTTGGAAAATTTTGGACAGTAATGTCTCTCATAGGGCGTAAGCGCTGGGGTCAACCCACGAGGGACGGGCCGGTCAGATTGGCTAATTTTCCTATCGATACGATGCAGAGGCGGTTTGAAATGGGCCCCGCCTCTGGTTAAGATTCCCGTCCATGTCGCGTTATTTGAGACGTAACGTTGCCGCGATGACGGGATATGTCCCCGGAGAACAGCCGCGTGGTGATAGCGTCATCAAGCTCAACACCAACGAAAACCCTTATCCGCCCTCGCCGCGCGTGTTGGCGGCGCTGCGCAGGGCGACAAACGGATCGTTGCGTTTGTATCCGCAACCGTTGAGCGACACGCTTCGCTCTGTGGCTGCCGAGGTTTACGGCGTACGCCCGGAAAACATTATCGCCGGCAACGGCTCCGACGAGATTCTCTCGATGCTGCTGCGCAGTTTTGTCGGCCCCGGGGACCGCGTGGCTTTTCCAGAGCCCACTTATTCGCTCTACGATACGTTGATTGAGATCCAGGATGGAGTGCGCGCGGCGGTCGATTATCCGAGCGACTTTTCCCTGCCGGCAAGTTTGGCCGCCCAGAACGCGGCGCTCACTTTTCTATGCAATCCCAACGCGCCGTCGGGAACGCTTGCGGGTTTGCAAGAGGTTGAGCAACTTGCCCGGAGAGTTGCGGGAATCCTTGTCGTCGACGAAGCCTACGTCGATTTTGCCGGGAGCGAGGGCGCGTCATCGCTGCCGCTCATCCGCCGGCTGCCCAACCTTGTCGTGCTGCGCAGTTTCTCCAAGTCGTTTTCGCTCGCGGGCATGCGCATCGGACTCGGTTTTGCGCCGGAAGAAATCATTTCGGGTATGATGAAGGTGAAAGACTCGTACAACGTGAACCGTTTGAGCATGGTCGCCGCGACGGCGGCTTTGCAAGATATTCCTTGGATGACGCGCAACGTCAGGCGCATTCAGTCGAGCCGCAAAAAGCTTACATCGGCCCTCGAGCGGTTGGGCTACCATGTCTACCCATCGCACGTCAATTTTGTCTTGGCTCAGATGAAGGGCGCCAATTTAAAAGGCGTCTACGAGGCGCTCAAGCGCAAGAACATCCTGGTGCGTTACTTCGATGCGCCCGGACTCGATGACTGCTTGAGAATCAGCGTCGGAGCGCCGCAGGAAATCAAAGCGTTGTTGAAGGAGTTGGAAGCCATCGGGCGTACCCCGCCGCCGTAGCATCTCTATTGAACCAAAAGGAGGCCAGTGATGAAACGCATCCGGATCCAAGCGCTGGACCACATCGTGCTCAACGTTCGCGATATCGACAGGTCGCTGAACTTTTACACGGAAACTCTGGGTTTGAAGCCGGAGCGTCTCGATGAATTCAAAGCGGGGAAGGTCGGCTTTCCTTCGGTGCGCATCACCGACGACACCGTCATCGATCTCTTCCCGATCAAAGGTCCCGCCGCCGGCAATATCAGCGATGAGAAATTTGCGGGCAATCTCAATCACTTCTGCATGGTCATCGGGACGGACGATTTTTCCGGCATCGTCGAATATTTGAAGGAAAGAAAAATTCCGATCCGTGCAGGGCCGGTATCGCGCTGGGGCGCGCGCGGCCGGGCAACCTCGGTCTATTTTCTCGATCCGGACGGCAATGAGATCGAACTGCGCTGCTACTGATCCCGGATTCCGCAGTTGAAAGTTAATGCACGGAGCGAGGCGCGAGCCTTCCGTAGCGAAGGCAATGGAGCACTGCCTCTAAGAGCGTTGAGACTACCGGTGCCGTGAGTGGAATCCGTAACCTGCTTGCGACAGATTGCCAAGCACTCAAAGGGACTTTGATCCTGCGGACTGGGTGCCTTCGCTACTCCAGTCTCGCTCAGTAGAGACTGTAACTTCAACTGCGGAATCCAGGCTGATTCGTTGCTATTGCCGCATCGCTTTGAGTTTCGAGACCATTTGAGTCAGGACGGTTTGGTTTCTTCGAGTTTGATCTTCACGATCCGCCTTCCCTCCATGTCGACGATCGTGAGCCGGTAACCGTTGTGTTCGACTTTTTCGCCACCGCGCGGGATGCGTCTAAGCTGCGCCAGGACAAAGCCCGCGAGCGTATGGTAGTCGGCCGATTCTTCGAACTGCAGGCCGAAGTCGGACTTCAAATCTTTGAGCAGCGCGGAGCCCTGGATGACCATGGAGCCGTCGGGCAGGCGTTCCACGGGGCCCCGTTCCTCCCGGTCGTACTCGTCGCGGATCTCGCCGACGATCTCCTCCAGCAGGTCTTCCAGCGTCGCCAAGCCTTCGATCTCGCCGAACTCGTTGACCACCAAGGCGATGGCGAGACGGCGGCGCTGTAATTGTTTCAACAGCTCGCTGATCGGCAGCGAACTCGGCACAAAAAACGCGGGATGCAGGTTGTCGCGAATGCGAAGATCGGTTTTTTCTTGCAGCGCTTTGAAAATGTCCTTGTTGTAGAGAATCCCGATGACGCGGTCCAATTCGCCTTCGTACACGGGAATCCGCGAAAAGCCGCTGTCGATAAAACTCTTGGCCACCTCGGTCAAGGAAGCGTGAACTTCAAGGGCGTGAATTTCGGTGCGCGGTATCATGACGGCTTTGACCGGGGTGTCCGCGAATTCGAAGACACTATGAATCAACTCTTGTTCGGTCTCGTTAAAGATGCCTCTGGCGGCCCCTTCGCGGATCAGCGACTTGACTTCGTCGATGGAAATGAAACTGGCCCCTCCCGCTTCCTTGCCGCCGAAGATCCACAACACGGCGTTGCTCGATACCGTGAGTGTCTTCACGAAAAACGCGCTGATCCGGGCGAGGAATTCGATGGGCCGCGCGACGGCACAGGCAATCTGTTCCGAAAAGCGCAGCGCGAGGGATTTCGGCACCAGCTCTCCGAGCACCAGGGAGAAATACGAGATGGGCACGACGACGAACAAGATAGCGATGGCTTCGCCCCAGCGGGTGACCCAGGGCAAAGGCAGAGATTCGATCTGTGGCTTTAGGAAACCGATGGCCGCCGCGCCGCCGATGGCTGAGGCCAAGGAGCTGACGAGGGTAACGCCGATCTGCACAGTGGCCAAAAAACGGTCGGGGTCATTCTTCAAACGCGCCACGGCGGCGGCCGATTTGACGCCTTTTTCCAAGAGCGCGTCGATGCGGCTCTTGCGGGTGGCGATCATGGCGATTTCCGATGCGGCGAAGAAGCCGTTCGCCAGGATCAAAATAAAGATCAAGACTGCTTCGAACCAAATATTTTCCAAAATCATGGGGTGCGTCTCCTATTTCTCCTCGGTGCTCGGGCCGAAGAAAACGGCGGCGGTCGGTCGCGGGATCAGCGAAAGGCTTGAGCGCGGAATTGGCAAAATTTGGCGTCGGCGGCGGACATGCGCGATTTAAGCGAAATTCTATCTATCCGCCGCGAAAACGCAAGGCCGCCGTTTACCGTGCCGGCGCTTTCGAGTAGGATGGGAGCGAGCCCGCATGATTCATAGTAGACGAGACCGAGGGGTAAACCCTTCCGGGAGAAGGCAATGGGTCTGTGCCTTGAAGCGGATCGCGAGCCGCGCGTGCGGCGCGAACAGCAGCGATAACAGGTAACCGTGTGACCAAGCACGATACAAGTCAACGCGACTGTACGTCCGAGTGCCTTCTCCCTCCAGGCTTCACCCCTCGGTCTGTGTTGTCGCTTTATCTGGGACAATGAATAATCCGGGTTTGGAGTCTCCGTTGCCGGATCAACAGACCATAACGCTTCAGGGCACCATCGGCCGGATTACCTATCAACATCCGGAAACGCATTATACTGTCGCGCGCTTGGACGCCGATGGCGGTCCGAGCACGACGTTGGTGGGTACGATTTTTCCAGTCTCCGAGGGCGAAGAGATCAAGGTCACGGGCAACTGGAAGCGCCATCCCCGTTACGGGTTGCAGTTTCAGGTCGAGCATTGGGGAAAGATCGAGCCGGCGACTATCGAAGGGATCGAAAAATACCTCGGTTCGGGATTGATCAAAGGCGTCGGGCCGACCTACGCGAAGCGGCTGGTCGGCGCGTTCGGTCTCGATACCCTGAAAGTCTTGACCGAGCAGCCCCTGCGCATTTTAGAAGTCGACGGCATCGGCGAGGTGCGCGCCCGGCGCATCATGCAGGCATGGCAAGAGCAGCGCGGCATGCAGGACGTCATGGTCTTTCTTCAAGGGCACGGCATCGGCGCGTCGCTGGCGCTCCGGATCTTTCGCGTCCTGGGCGCCGACACCGTCGCTTGCGTCAAGGAAAATCCCTATCTTCTGGCGCGGGAAGTGCAGGGCATCGGTTTTGTGCTCGCCGATCGCATCGCCAGCCACATCGGTATCCACGGTGATTTTCCTCTGCGGCTGCAAGCCGGCGTGCTCCATGTGCTCAGGGAATGTGCCGACCAAGGGCACTGCTACGTCCCCTTGACTGTGCTCAAACGCAATGCCGCGGGGTTACTGAGCGTCGACGAAGATCCGGTGGAGGCGGCGATCGATAAACTGGCGGGGCAGGGCGAATTAATCCTTCAAGACGGATTCCAAGACGACTTGACGCGGGTTTATCTCCATGAACTCTATCAGGCGGAGCGCCGAGTGGCGGCGGCGCTTCACCGCCTGCTTTCTACGCCTTCGCTATTGCAGAGCGAAAAAATCATCCCTCCCTGGGGTCGTTCAGGCGGCGCATCCCGGGGCGCCATCGATCTCGTCAGTCCCGAGTTATTCGGACCCTCCACTGTGACCCTGGATGAAGACCAGGTGCGCGCCACGCAACAAGCGTTGCGAGAAAAGGTTTTGGTCATCACCGGCGGACCCGGCACCGGGAAAACGACTCTCTTGACAGCATTGCTGGCGATTCTTAGGCGCGCCAAAGTCAGTTTTTTGTTGGCGGCGCCCACCGGGCGCGCCGCCAAGCGGATGGCCGAAAGCGCCGGCGAAGGGGCGATGACGATTCACCGGCTGCTCGAGTACAACCCGCGCGAAGGCGGCTTTCAAAGAAGCGAAGAGCGCCCGCTGGAAGTCGATTTCGTCATCATCGACGAGGTATCCATGGTCGATATCTCGCTGATGGACCATTTGCTGCGCGCCGTCGATCCGCACAGTCACTTAATTCTCGTTGGCGACGTCGATCAGCTACCGTCCGTTGGCCCCGGCAGTGTGCTGCGGGACTCAATCGACTCAGGCGTTGTCCCGACGGTGGTGCTGCGGCGTATCTTTCGCCAGGAGCGGGAAAGCCTGATCGTCGTCAACGCACACCGAATTCTGAGCGGCCATTCTTTGCTGCTCGGTGATTCAGCTGAAAACAGGGATTTCGTCTTCCTCGCCCACGAGAGCGAGGAAGAGATCCTGCAAGCGGTCAAGCGACTGGTGCGGGAGGAGATTCCGCGGGCGCGGCAATTGGCGCCCGACGAGGTGGCGCAGGCGATTCAAGTGCTGACGCCGATGCACCGGGGCTTGCTGGGCACGGTCAACTTGAACCGCGAGCTGCAAGCTCTCGTCAATCCAGCCGGCCAAGCCCTGGAGCGGGGGGGAACCTCGCTGCGCGTGGGCGACAAGGTCATGCAGCTGCGAAACAATTACGACAAAGGCGTTTTCAACGGCGATCTGGGGCGCATTGCCAGCATCGACCGCGAGGAGGGAAGCGTCAAGGTCGACTTTTTCGATAAGTTGGTGGAGTACGAAGCGACCGAACTCGACGAGATCAATTTAGCCTACGCGACTTCGGTGCACAAAAGCCAGGGGAGCGAGTATCCCGTGGTCGTGATCCCATTGCACACCTCTCACTACATGATGCTCCACCGGAGCATTCTTTACACGGCCGTGACGCGGGGGAAAAAGCTGGTCGTGTTGGTGGGAAGCCGCAAGGCGGTCGCCATGGCGATCCGCAATCTGCGGGTGGAAAAGAGAAATACCGGGCTCCGGGAGAAACTGGCGGAGCTGCACCGGCCAGCCGTGCATCAATTCTGACTGAATTGCCAGTCAGCCAGTCAGGGTCAGGTTGCAATTACATCTTATAAAGTGCAATACTTTTAAGGTAAATAAATCGCCACACAGGTACTTGCTACCAAACAACGTTTGATATAAGACGCTGACAGGATGCCCGGACTTTACAAAAACGCACCTCTCAAAAGCGCGAGTTTTGAGGCTCGTTTCCATGGGGATTTATCGATTGAATCAAGAAGGGGCGAGTTTCAACGCCTCGTGAAATCAGAGTTTCCGCACCTTTACGTACCGCACGCGGCCACCGACAAAGCCCCAGCTCTACAGCACTACCAGTTTAAGAGAGAAGACGCGTCAGCCTCTGTTATGTTGGCACTTAACAGCTTCGTTTACACTAGTACCGCTTATCCGGGGTTCGATGCATTTACATCAGACATAGAAAGACTATGGGAGAAGTTTTCTAGTCTTTTCGACGTTCCGGCTTTTACTCGCTTGGGCCTTAGGTATATTAACAATTTGCCGATAATCAGAAGTGACGCAGGCGCGATACCTCTGTCTAATTACGTTACGGCGAACCTCAAGGTGACTCCGTCTTTGCCTAGCGGTACGATTTATGATCTCGGGTACTCGGTCGTGTGCGAGAGGGACGGCGGTCAGATGCGTATACTGCTGCAAAACGAACAGAGCAGAGATGGCGTAGAGGTTCTGCTATTGGATTTGGATTTTTCGAAAAAAGGTGTAATTGAAAGAAACGAACGACAAAGGTTCATAGATAGCGCACATAAAGAAATTGAAACTCTGTTCCTCGAATTGATCTCCCCGGATTACAAACAGATCATGGAAGGAGCGAACAATGAATCTAAGTAGCTCTGTTGCCTACGACTACAACTGGCTCGACGATGAATATTCTGATGCCCAACAAGTTCCAAACGATATCAAGAAACCACTCACTCACTTGGGACTAGGTGAACCGACTGTTGAGGCAAACAAGGAAAAGTCAGTTCTCGTACTTGCGGTCAAGGAAGTAAGGAATACGGAGTACAAGATAACCCTCCGAGAACCCATTCCAGTTTATTTGGAAGGCGAATATAGACAGTACATAGCATTTCATGAAGCCTCTCGGGTCTCCGGACAAGGGGAAAATGTTCCAACCGCTTTTAGAGATTTTGAGGATACATTTATCTCTGTATTCCTCTCCTATACTCGATCCAGTGACCAGCTATCGTCTGGGGCAAACAAGTACAGCGAATTTCTTAGTCAGCTAGTTGAGAACATTGAAAAGATTCACAACGGGTGATTATAGGTCTGCGCTTCGGACGAAAGGTTTTCAGTCCGAGCGACGCACCAAGGACGAAATTTTTTACCTTTACGTCGAGGGAAGGAAAACCTCGATTCACACAAAGGTGTCTCATGGGTCTTCTGAAGACATTAGAGACCCACTCATGAAGATGATCAAGAGACAGTTGAATCTAAATAACAGCGAAGTTGAACGATTTATAGATTGTCCGATGCAGTTCGCGGAGTATCTGGAAAACTTGAAACGCAAGGGTATTGAACCCTAGCCAGTCCTGAGCCTTTTCACCGCCCTATAAATCTGCTGGTGCCGCAACGTACTTTTGCACTTCTCTGAGCAAGCTATCCGCAGCGTCTTGCTCTTGAGGTAATAGTTGCCGCATCGCTCGGCCCCCCGACGCGCTGTCGTGCAATGGGACACATTCTTCGTCAGGCCAGTAGCAAATAACAGAATAAAGCCGTACCACACAGCCGCTTGCACACCTGAGAGAAACAGCAGCACTGAATAATGAAGGTTGCCGCGCTTATCGGCGTCCAACCTCGGCATTCCCCACGCTTCAAAAAAGAGAACGGGCTCGTCGTTCTCAAGGATACATAGCTTTTCAGTCTCGTTGAAATTCGGTCATTATCTTGTTTCGCAGCGAAATACGTTGGCTGTCGGCGCCCAGGGCTTGGTGGAAGCATTCATAGAATCACCTCCGGTGGGCTGTGCGACCTATATCGCCGCCGATGCGAGAGAGTCAAGAAAAGACACGGTGGCTTGGAATGGCATTGTTGAAAAATTTTTTCCCTTGGTCGTCTACAGTTGCGGACCTTCGGGCAAGGTGAGTGGCACGGAGAATTTGACGCGGCTGATGGATGAGCTTTCGGTTTGAGATTGCCCGCTGCTGCCGAGGTTCACTACCCCTGTGAAGACCCCTATGTCCGCCTTTCGTTCCGGTTCCTTCTGTGATGGTAAGTGCAACGTCGAACTGAACCATTTGAGCCGCTTTCCCGGTGGCAACAAAGACCCCATACCTTTCGGAGTCCTTCGTTGCAAAACTTCCCGGATTAAGCGATGCCCCATGCTCGGTTGTGCGGCTCTGGGCGTCTTTCACGCCTTCGACGATTTGCACCAGAGTTTCGGCAAGAAATTCTCGCAGATTCATCTATACCTCCAGGCTGTGCGACCTAGCCCGCTCGTCCGTATGCCTTGCTAGCTGGGCGGCAGTTCTAGGTTGTTCAGGAACTCCTCTAGGTGTGTGGCACCTACCACGAACACACTGCGATGTGAGAAATCGCGACTCTTGCTGGCAGTGAAAGCCTTGCTGAAGCGGACCCATGGCACTTTATGTTCAATGTCGTTGGGTGATTTTTTGAATTGCCCTGATTCGAGCGATATGTCTGTCGGTCTATAGTGCGCCACAAGTAGCCGCGCATTGGTAATGATAACTGGAAGAAATAAAAACGGCCTAGATAGCATCTGCGACAGTCGTATCATTTCGCGGCCGTCTTGCGCGAGAGCTTCTGTGGCACGGACTACTAAACTAGCGTCTCTCTCTAGCAATCTTTCGGAGTGCTTTGTGCCCACGACGATGCAGAATTCGCAAGATGGTGACTGCGGCCACACCTCCCATTTCTTGCATTCCATGTCCAGATACCGGGGGATTGATTGAGCAAGAAACTCCCAACTTAGACATTGAAAATCTGAGGTTTGCGGTGTAGCCGTTGCTCCATTATGCGGGTCGAGAAATATAAGCGTATCTTCTTTAGTTTTCTTGCATTCGACCGTGAGTATGAACTGCTGGTTTATGGCGATGATGTCGAGGAATCGGTCCTCATCCTTTGGACCCTGCCAAGGATATTCTGAGGTTCGAATACTCCAGCCCGCTGAAGACTCAATTACGTTCCTAACGGCGGTTTGAAAGGGAAATCCGCTCCCCATGAGCGACGCGATTGCTGAATCTGGTATCGGTGGAGCATGCTTGGGCATTGACTTACCTTCAAAGGGTTGTGCGACCTATACCGCCACGAACGTCGGAGCGTCAAGAAAAAACTGCGGCGGTGGTGAAGCCTTCGAAGCCGGGAAATTGCCCCGCGCTTGCCCCGTGAGCAACGGAAATGAACCTGGGCTTGGTTCTGATACCCTTGGGGCTCGGGGTCCGTGGACGGTGTGTCCCATGTTTCTTGCTCCCCTGCTAGCCCCCTCTTTTGCTAGCTGCATAAAGGACGCTACCCCATGGGGAAATGGATTTGCTAAACGGGGAAGGGAGAATCTGGGGCAATCGTGGCTTATGGTTCCGTATCTTGATTGCTTGAAAGTGTAGCAAGAAGAGAGGGTTGATTGCTCAACCCCCTCTTCTTGCTGCGGATTCTCGTCACCTAGAAACTATTCTGACTGAATAGCCTGCCGAGTCGATGATTAGGTTGGACTTAGCACGACGGTCTAACTTGCGCCCCCGCGCCGTTAGCCGGCGCGAGGGCTTCGTGAGGAACAACGACAGCGGTAACTGGCGTCACTTGTCTCTTCCCGTAACAAGTTACGGCTGCGACCAGCCGTTCCAACTGTTGGTGTCTGGATCCCAGAACAGGACCCAACGATTACTGGAAACTGTTCTGTGTGTCGCGTGCCAGATCGTAACAAGTCGTCCGCCGCTAAAAGTGAAATCCTGCCAGCGTAGCTCCCAGTTTGCGTCCCATGCTAAATTCTTCTTAAAACTTTCCGGACGCATGCTCACAAAGCGAGCGTCTTTGGTTGCGCGGGATTGAATGTCCGTCTGAGCTTGTTGATCGCGCGGGGCCATTAACCCGAAGAGATTGATCGCACCGCCCTCGACAAAGGAGTACAGGTAATAGTCGCGTCCAGCAGCTACTGGGAAGCTCGTATTAGTAACGTCATGCATTCGCCACGTTCCGTTTACTAGCTCGTACACTATCGGATAGATCCACCCCGCGTTTGCAGCCTCCGCAACCGTTTTGCTTTGCGTTCCGTTATGGACCCGCGCGATGTTGAGGCTGATCGCAGAGTTGAAAGGGTGCGCGATGACATTCCAGCCCGGCACGAGAGGGAATAACTTTGAAAAAAATCCATTACTAATAAAAAGGGAGGGGTCCGTGTACCGGTAAATAATGGGCAATTCGGTCGGAACGAGACCTTGTACATAGCCGGCGCCCGCCCTTGCTCCGAGCGACGGGTCCACTCGCACTTCAAAATGAAGGTGGTCTGCGCCCTTATAACGACCGTTCCCATCTCCAATCTGGCCAATTTGGTACCCTTTACACACGACCTGGTCTACACCCACGCGAATAGTCAGCAAATGGGCATACATGCTGTCAATCGTGAGCCCGGTCGGCGTTACGTGTCTCAGAATAATCACTTTCCCCCAACCGCCCCCAAGATCCTGTGCCAAAATAACTTTGCCGTTCGCCGCTGCAAAGACGGGGTCGCCTCGGTCAGAACTGCCGCCGCCAATCCCGTTGATGTCCGTGCCTAAGTGATAGCCGTAACCGGGATTGTAATTAAGAAACGGGTTTTGTGTATCGTTGTAGTGTGTCGCTGGCGCCACCGGGAGTGCGAAGCTGTCAGCGATCGTGCATTGCGCTAGTCCTGCCCTCGTTACAAAAAGAGCAGCAATGAAAAATGCTACGAGAGTAATTGTTTTCATATTTCAGTCTCCTTCTTTTTGAGTTTATTTTGCTTGCGTTTTGTCTTGCAGTCGGCCGCCGACGACGTTAACGGCCGCGAATGATTTTCATTGTTTCTTCCTCTCTATTTTCCCGCCACTAATAACTGTGCGATTTTGCGCGTAATCCTGTATGTTTTTTGATTGCTTTAGCGCCAGTTTCTCGTAAAACCGGGTCAGAATTGCCGCATCCGCACGCGAGGCGGTTGGAAACCGTGCCCACCAACCTGTCTGCCGGTCGAACGCGATAAACTGCCCGGTGGTTGGGTCCCTCATGCGGATTAGCGTATCGAGCTCTCGCGCTTGCAGAGAAAACCTGAACGCAGTAGGAAGGGTTGAACGGTTTCCTGATATTGGCTCAGGAAAGTTTGCAGTGGCTGAAATGTTTGTCGGCGTCGAGTCCTGCGTGGGAGCGAGTGTGTCGGTCAATTCAGTAGTGTCTGGATGTACCGAGTTTGGCGTCCGAAGCGACCGCTCGTTACGGCGTCGGCTAACGCGGCGAGAGTTGATCCGATGATTTGCGGTAGAGTTCATTTAACCTCCGTAGTGCAGATCATTTAATCCGGATACGTGCCAAGACGGCTGTTTTTTCGCGAAAATAAAATATTAACCAGATCATGAAAAAATTGAGCCCTTCTGCGTATATTAGGTAGATGCCTGATGAACATTGACATTCGAATACCTGAACGGATAGACAAATTTCGTTGGATCATGGGGAAAGCCGGACAATGATTTGTCTTTGGACGGTGCAGTTTTAGTGGTCATGAGGTCTATTTGCCTTGCGTAGGAGATGATTCTGAAAAACTCCGAGCGGAAAGAGGTTCACAGTCAGTCGATGGCGATGGATAAGGAACTAATTGCCCGATTCTATAACGGAGACGAATCGGCTTTTGTCGAACTTTATGAGACGTATTGGAAAAAACTTCATCCCTTCTTCTTTCACAGCACAGGAGATTATTATGAGGCTGAGGACCTAACCCAAGAGACCTTGATAAAGATCAGGATGACTACGAAGAATTTGAAAAGACGATACTCTCCGGAAGCAGGAGCAACCTTTTACACGTGGGCGCGCCGCATTGCTTTGAATGTGCTCATCGACTTCTGGCGACGCCAGGGACGAGTTTTGACGTTCACCGAACACAATGGAGCTGAGAACGATGCCGAGGAACAGTTCCCGTTTGAAGACAACGTCCAAGAAACGCCATTCTCATATAAGCCTCTCGGCCTTGAAGAGGGAGTGGATGCCGAGAAGCGCCTTGAGTTTGTACGCGAGTGTTTGTTCCAGTTGAGAGAACCAGAACGGCTTGTCCTATCGCTGCTGTTTTTGGAACAGGAGGAGATTACGCAAACCGAAATCGCTCACCTTTTAAAAGTTTCGTCTTCGACCGTGACCGGCATTAAGCAACGAGCCATCGTTAAGATGCAAAGTTGCCTCAAGGCGAAAGGATTGTCGTAAAGGCACCTCGGACTCTCTCAATGTAATCAAGATAAGGAAGTACGAGCATGGAGGAAAAAGAGCTAAAGAGGATTTTACAGGCGGTGCACGCCTTAGACGCGAGGCGAGCTCCTGTGAAGCACCGGTACAAAACCCCAGAGTGTCCTCCGCTACGCCGTTTCGAAGAGCTGGCGTACCAGTCCGCTGCTCAAACCCCACAGGAACAGGCCCACATGGTGGGGTGTCGCTACTGTCAGATGACGTTAAGGATGTGTGAGGAAGCAATCACTGATCTAAGTTTCGGCGTGGCCCCGGGAAACAAGAGGACGGAAAATATTGCGGCTAACCGGAATCGACTCGTACCTAGCTGGCGAGTCATAAGCGCCGGTGACAAACGACGTCAGCCCAGTGTTTTGGCGGCAGAGCAGCAGAGTGAACCGGGTTGGCCACTGGAAGTGGAAATAGCTATGGAGGGAACCTCCCCTGTTCAACTGAGATTTGATCGACTTGGATTTGATCTTGTCGTGGAATGCTTAGGCCCACAACACCTGGTTGAAGTAGTGTTGAGATCGGAAGGAACCGAACAAGAGATCCACGTGAGCCCAGGCAAGATAGCGAGCCTTGGCCCGCTTAAGAAGTTTCATTTAACGGTCAAAAGCACTGAAAAGGAAATTCTTGAGGCTTTGAAAACCGCAGGCTTGGACACCTGCATTGACGTGAAAACATAAGTGAGACTCCAAATGAATCTGTGCGCTGAAATTCAGATTGACTTAGCCCGGCTACGAATCTTTACTCACCGCTTCACGAATTTGCTTCGCCTTGAAGACTCTGAGGCTGAAGCGGCAATGCAGATCTATCAAAACGCGTGCGATAGGCTGGGCCCCACTTTGGAAACCGACGGGGATATGCAGACGTGGGTTTATCCTGAATTGTTGCGAAGTATCGTTAATGCGTTGACCGCGTTTCCCTTGTCTGAAGTAGTCAAATGCACAAGTCAAGGTTCGTCTGACGTCGAGCGCATACTCGTTACCTCCAGGCAGCGCGAAATCGAGACCCTTAGTGAATTAGCTGAACATTTAGAAAAAAAACGGGTCACGGCTCCCCTATTGGACCTTGCACGCTATGTTCATTCGGTCGTCCGAAAAGGAGCGAGAACTGATGAGCCTATTTATGAGCAGATCGCACGCATTATAGCAGATGGAAAGTACTTCTATGAGGTCCAGAAGCAATTTAACACGTGGGCCCAGGACACGCAGAGCCTTGTTAATATATCTGCGGTCGGCCTTTTGCACGTACTGATCAATCATTGCCGCCGTCTAAAACCTGCCCAAGAAATACTAGCGGACCTTCTGGCGCGCATGGAGAGCCTTAGTTATGTTCCTTTTGTTTTCGACGGCCTCGGCATTGCTCTTCCAGTAAGCATTGAAGGCGACTTCGACAAGCAATCGAATGAACCTCTCGTTCTTGGATTTGAATCGCCGGACGTAGCTTCCATTGGAAAGGAGTTTTCTGCAGCGATTAAGCGCGGGAGAGATCGCGCTGTGGAGATGTTGAAACGACGCGGCCTCATGCCTGCCTTATCAGAATTCCACGTTAAGGTGACCCTCCCTGATCTCGGAATAATGTACGACCAAGGCTCAATTGAATTTCCGGTCGCCATTTCACTCTTCTGCCAGCACCCCCCGCCTGTGCAGTTTGGCAATTCCAAGTCCTCAAATAGTCGTCACAGGACCGATCACCTCTGATTCATTGGAGCCTAAACTTCAGAGTTTAACTACTATCGGCGGCGCCAGCAGGCTGTTAGTGATCTCGACAGACCACGTGGATTGTTCGGGGACACGAAATGTGTCGGTTCGTTGGCCAGATGATTTTAACGGAATCTTGCGCGCATACCTTAATAAGCAGGACTGGGAGGAGCTTACGTGGCGCCACGCGAAGATTCTTACGTTCGGGACAGACAAAGCCTGGAACCAACCACTCTACGAGGCCGAGAACCATAATATTCCGTTGCTTCCTATTCAAAGTCATCAGACACGATTAGCCGAGGCGGTCCACAAAAATTTCGCCGTGCAACTTCGTGGCCTCAGTGGAATAGGGAAAACGTGGCTAGTTGCTCAATGGCTTCGGTGCTTCCACAACGATTACGAAATAGTCTTACACACCTCGGTCCCCGAGTTTTCCCCGGACGACAAAGGAGCGATGTCAAAATGGGCAATCGGCGCTTTTGAGACTCTTGCCAAACGCTTAGATCGAATGTGGGGCCGTACCCAATTCGCCCAACAGCTGGCAAAAGAACCAACTCTGCTGACCAAGCCTCAAGACTTCGTAGATGAACTCCAAACGTCACTTTCCGGTACTTGCCTCCTTTGGGTGATCGATAATGCTCAGTTTTTGCTCAATGATGACTCGATCGTGGAAGAAAAGAGATTCGCTGCCATTGTTAACGCCGTCGGCAGCGGTAGGTGGAACGGGTGCAAGCTCCTCTTCGTCACTGATCGTGAGTTGCGGGACGCGCACGTTCGTTCTTACGAGCTGCTAGACGGATTCACACCTGAAGAAGCGCGTGATTATCTTGACCGGTCGAATTGGCCTTTTCCTGAGTTACGTGACGCGGTCGCAGATGCTCTAGGATTCCATCCGCGCGCGCTTGCATTATTGCTCGGATTTGCTCGCTACTCCTTTCCAGATCACACCATCCATCCGGATGAGATCGAGCAATTAATCGACAACTTACGTCGTGAAAAGGGGGAGTCCAACCTTCGCACAGAGGTGTGTAAAAAAATTCTCGATCACATCATGAAACGTCTGCGCGCCCAGCTTCCGGAAGCATGGTGGTCGCTTCTGGCCGCATCGACCTTCATTGAAAGTTTTGATTTCCAGCAATTTAGACGCGTCCTGCAAGCTCTCCCCCAAGATTTGGGCGCTGAACCCCGACGACACCTTCAGCTCTTAGAGGAGAGAAGTCTTTTACATTGGAACAGAAGAGGGTGGTCGATGCACAGCCTCATTCGAAAGTACAGTCAAGACATCCTTTTTGGAGAGTCTGAGGCTCACTTTCGCTACGCGCACCGAAAAGCTGGCGAAAGTTACTTCCCCCTCAACGGAAAAGGTTGGCTAGATCACGGAAATAAGAATGCGAGGTCCCGATATGGGAACCCAGAAAGTTGCGGCATCGCTCTACATCATTTCGAAAGGGCAGAGTTTCAAGAAGGACAAAACGCGGTACTGATGAATGCCTACGACCGGGGAGTCCAACCGGCTAAAATGCTAATTGACCACGGCGCACGGCCTAATAACCCAACCTACGGATTCTGGCAGGCCGAAATGAAATTGAACCAGGTTCTTAAAGTATGGGCGTTAGGAGACGAAGATCCCGTCGTACAAGCTCAAGCGGCATCGTCCGAAATCAATCATCTGATGGCTGTAGCTCTCTATCGACAAAGAATACGTGAAAAATACGACAAGGCTCTTGTCCATTACAAGCAGGCAGCGATACTACAAGGCAAAAGTGAAATTATTCCTCAACTGATCAGCCTCCTTTGCGATATGGCAGAGGGGCAATCGGTGGACGAGCCGCATTGGATCGAAGCCGAAAACCTATTTAACCAAGTATACTATGAGGTCGACAAAAAACCGGAAAAGAGCAACTTCTACGAAGGCCTTGGTGAGGCGTACGAAAAGGTGGCACGTCGGTATTTGTTTCTTAGAACTAACGAGCAGGAACAGCCACGTCGGATAATTCTTGGCCAGGCGGTAAGCACGCAACTACCATGGGACGGGATTTATTTGCTTGCTGCAGAACTTGAAGAGACAGCACTTCGACCAGAAAAAGTCGAGCGGTGGCTGTTGCGCGGGCTTGAGTTATGCCCGCGAAGTGGAGAGCTTTGGAAACGATATTATCTCCTAAAGGCTAAAGCAGGGGAACTCGAGTCGGTATCTCGGAGGCTTCGCTTCGCTCCCAGAGGGATCAACACTGTTGTGTCCCTTAGCCAAAGCTTAATTGATCAAGGTTTCTTTGAAGCAGCCAAAGGATGCGTGGATGATGCTTTAAAAATTGAAATTTATGAAAACAGTGGAACTCTTTGGTTTCAAAAAGCAAAGTTTCAAGAAAAGCTGGGGGATGTCGGCGGAGCCATCAAGTCCTATGACCAAGCAATTAAATCTAATGCGAGTATGGGAGAAGCTTACGTCGCCCAAGGAAGACTTCATGAGGACCTCGGGAAGGTTGATGACGCCGAGAAGGTTTACCAGCGAGGAATTGAAGCGGGCGTTAAAGACACGCAAGTCTTTGTTGCTTATGGAAAGCTTTGTGAAGTTCAGGGAAATTTCGATATGGCTGAACAGTTTTACACAAAAGCCACAACTGCAAAC
>Ga0326597_10002748_pt1 | contig 26044 bp, 19 predicted proteins | sample RVTome_12_FD_203789 | JGI IMG/M metagenome (GOLD analysis project Ga0326597, IMG submission 203789) | Soil microbial communities from uranium-contaminated site in the Upper Colorado River Basin, Wyoming, United States - RVT100D185 | ecosystem: Environmental > Terrestrial > Soil > Contaminated >... | reverse complement strand
GCCCTCGCCGGCGAGCTGGTAGACGGCGCTTCGCATGATCTCCCGGTGCAGGGCCTTCATCGACATGCCGTGATTGATGAAGAACCCGGCGAGGTAGTCGAGCAGCTCCGGGTGGCTCGGATGATCGCCGGTCTTGCCGAAGTTGCTCGGCGTATCGACCAGGCCGGTGCCGAAGTGTCCCTTCCATACGCGATTGACGATGACCCGCGCCGCGATCGGCTCGGCGACGATCGTCCGCGCGAGCTCGAGCCGGCCGCTGCCTTCGGTGAACGTCTCCCGGCCCTCCCCGGGACTGAGCACCGTCAGGTAGCCGCGCGCCACCTCGTCGCCGAGCCGGTGCGGGCTGCCGCGCAGATGCACTTTCAGGTTGGCGGGCGCGTCCACGTCGCGGACACCGTGCACGTAGCTGAACTTCGGCGGCTGCGCGTCGCGCATCGCCTTGATGTCCGCGCGCAGCGCGTCGACGAGCGCGCGGCGGTCGCCGCCGAGCTGCCGTTCGAGGCCCCAGCCCCTGAACGCCAGCAGCCCGGGCCGGCCCGGACGGCCCGGCACCTGCTCGTCTTCCAGATCGCGCTGGAAGACGTCGGTGTAGAGGCTCATCCGCTCGGCCGTCATGCTCTTGAGCTCGAGCCCGCAGCCGGGACAGAAATCGTCGTTCGTCTTGAACTCGTTCGGGAGGTTCGCGCGCTCCTTCGGCTTCGTCCCCGGCAGCGCCTTCGCGCGGATGATGTCGTTCTCCTCCTCGACGGCGCGCTGCTCGATGACCAGATCGACGAGCAGCTCCTGGAACCCGTCGGCGAGCTTCTTCGCCTCCCCGGCGGTGCCGCCCTTCTCAACCATCGCCTGCCAGGGTTTCAGGAACGGATAGAACGTCGGCTTCTTGCCGAGGAAGTGCAGCCAGCGATCGAAGAGCTCGTAGTCGAGCTTCTCGCCGTCGATGACGCGCGTCTTGTCGGCTTTGGGCTCACCCGTCACACGCCAGGCCCCCTGCATGTACTTCGAGGCCTGAAAGACGAGTGTCTCGGCCAGCTGCCGCGACTCCTTCGACAGGTACTCGCCGAGCAGCTCCTCCTTCTTCTCGATCTTCTTGTCCTCGGCCTTCCAGGCCTCCACGACGGCCTTCGGCGCCCGGGGATACTCGTGGTACTCGGCACTGAGGAACACGCCGGCGAGCGCGTAATAGTCCTTCGTCAGAATCGGATCGTACTTGTGGTCGTGGCATCGCGCGCAGGCAACGGTCAGGCCGAGCAGGCCGCGGCCGACGACGTCCACGCGGTCGTTGCGCTCGTCGGCCCGGGTGATCTCGACGGCCCCGTTGTCGTAATACCAGGGCCCGAGGCCCAGAAAGCCGAGGGCGGGCAGGTTCCGGACCCGTCCGACGTCGTCCGCGTCGAGATCGGCCGCCAGTTGGGCCGTGACGAACCGGTCGTACGGCATGTCGTCGTTGAACGCCTTCACGACCCAGTCGCGATAGAGGAACGCGTTCGGGTACGGGTTGTAGCCGCGGCCCATCGGGTCCAGGCTGCGATAGTCGTCCTCACCGTAACGGGCGACGTCGAGCCACACGCGCCCCCACGCCTCACCGTAGTGCGGCGATGCCAGGAGCCGATCGACGACTTTGGCGAACGCGTCGGGTGACTCGTCTGCGAGAAACGCGTCCACTTCCTCCAGCGTCGGCGGCAGCCCGGTCAGATCGAGCGTGGCCCGGCGCAGCAACGTGAGCTTGTCCGCGGCGCCGACCGGGTGCAGCCCTTCGCGCTCGAGGCGCGCCAGGACGAACCGATCGATGTCGGTGCGCGGCCAGTCCGCGTCCATCACGGCCGACGGCGCCACGCGCGCGAGCGGCTGAAACGACCAGAACGCGCGCTCGTCGGCCGTGAGCGGCCGTTCGTGCGAGGTCACCGGCACCGCCGGCTCGGCCGCGCTCGCCGGCCACACCGCGCCGGCCTGAATCCACGCCGCGAGCGCATCGATGTCGGCGTCCTTCAGCTTCGGCCCCACCATGGGCATCTTCGGAAAGCCAGTCGTGTGCCTGACGACCTTGAGGATCAGGCTCTCCTCCGGTTTGCCGGGGACGACAGCCGGGCCGGATGCGCCGCCGCGCAGGAGCGACGCCATCGAATCAACGCGCAACCCGCCGCTCTCGTCGTCCGTGTGACAGTCGTAGCAGCTGGCCACGAGGATCGGCCGGACTCGTTCCTCGAAGAAGCGGGAGTCCTGCGCGTCTTGACTCGTCGCGACCGTCGGAGCGCCGGCCTCGGACGCCTGCCGGGCGCTGACGGCAGCGGCCAGCGACAGGGCCAGGACCAACGACGCGACAAGGACGGGGGAAAACCGGACGGGGGCGGGCATCGCGCAACCTCAGGGGTTCGCCAGTATTATGACCAGCGTGCAGATCATCGGCAAGTCACTGGTTTTCTTGAGCTTGTCCATCGCCGGCGTACTCGGCCAGGCGTCACCCGCCTCCAAGCCGCCCGCCGGTCCGCCGCCAATTGAAGTGCCGTTCGACCGTGTCAAGCCGGAGGCGACTTTCGACGTCGCCGACCTGACCGGGCTCGCCGCCACCGAAGACGCGCTGTGGATCGTGCGGTCGGCCGGTCAGGCCATTCGCATCGACGCCGGAAAGAACATCGCCGGCCCGCCGGTGGCGATCGGCGGCACGCCGTGCGCCGGGCTCGCATCCGCATTCGGCGCCCTGTGGGTGCCCCGCTGCGATCCGTCGGGCCTTGTGCGGGTCGATCCGGCGTCGGCGGCCGTCGCCGCGACCCGAGGCGTCGCGATGGGGAGCGGAGCCGGCGCCGTCGCGGCCGGCACGGGCAGCGTCTGGCTCCTCACGAGCGCGGGCACGGTCGTGCGGATCGACCCGGACACGAACGGCGTCGTGGCCGAGCTCTACGTGGCCGGCGGCGCGACGGACCTCCTGTTTCACGACGACGCGGTCTGGGTCGCGAGCAGCGGCAGCCGGAAGGTCACGAAGATCAACGCGCACACCAACGTCGCGGAAACAACGGTTGACATCGCGGGCGGACCCGAGCGCCTGGCGGCCGGCGAGGGGGCGGTCTGGTCGCTCAACGCCGACGGCGGTGTGAGCCGCATCGACCCGCGCGACGTCCGCGCGATCGCCGCGATCGAGATCGGCGCAGGGGCGGGCGGCGGGTGGATCGCGGCGGGCGAAGGCTCCGTGTGGGTCAGCGCGCCGGGGGCGCCGCTCGTCCGGATCGATCCCCGCGTCAACCGCGTCGTGCACCGGCTGACCGGCGGGGACGGCGGCCCGCTCGCGGTCGGCCATCGGTCGCTCTGGCTCGCCACGCCGGGCCGCGTTCTGCGCGTCGATCCGAAGTTCATCGAAGCCCTGAGGTAAGATTCCCGGACTCCCCATGATTGGGCGCACGCTCTCGCACTACCAGATCATCGAGGAAATCAGCCGCGGCGGCATGGGGGTCGTCTACCGGGCGAGGGACGTGAACCTGGGCCGGGAGGTCGCGCTGAAGGTGCTGCCGGCGGACCTCGTCCACGACCAGGCCCGGAAGGAGCGCCTGCTGCAGGAGGCCCGCGCGGCCTCGGTGCTCGAGCACCCGCACATCGCGGTGATTCACGCGGTGGGCGAGGCCGACGGCGTCACCTTCATCGCGATGGAGCTCATCCGCGGCGAGAAGTTATCGAACGCGCTCGCGCGGGGTCCGCTCCCGCAGAAGCGCGCGCTGGATCTGGCCGCCGAGGTCGCCGAGGGCCTCGCGCGCGCCCACGACAAGGGCATCGTCCATCGCGACCTGAAGCCGGCCAACGTGATGGTCACCGACGACGGTCACGCGAAGATCATCGACTTCGGGCTGGCGAAGCTCGTCGATCCCGTTCCGGCCGACAGCGCCACGGCGACGTTGCAGGCGGGCCGGACCGAGCCGGGCATGGTCATGGGCACGGTCAACTACATGTCGCCCGAACAGGCCCGCGGCGGCAAGGTGGACCACCGGAGCGACGTGTTCTCGTTCGGCGCGATGCTGTACGAGATGCTCACCGGACGCGTGCCGTTCGAGGGCCGGAGCCAGCTCGACACGCTGCATGCGATCCTGAATCAGCCGATCCCGCCGCTGCCCGCGATGTCCGGCCTGCCGGTCGAGACGGCCGCGGAGATTCAGCGCCTCATCTCGAAGTGCGCCGCCAAGGACCCCGACGACCGCTACCAGGGCGTGCGCGACGTCGTCGTGGATCTTCGAGCGGCGCGGCGGCGGCTCGAATCGTCGCCGGTGTCCGCGACGGTGGCGGTGCCCGCGGCCGCGGCCCGGTCCGGCTCCGCGCCGGCCACTCGTTCGATGGGCGTGACGGCCATCGTGGCCATTGCGGCGACGATCGCGCTCTTCATCGCCGTCTGGGTCTGGCGGCCGTGGAACGCCGGCGGCACCTCGGTCGCCGCGCCCGCCGGGAAACCCGCGGTGGCGGTGCTCTACTTCGAGAACCAGACGGGCGACCCCTCGCTCGACTGGATGCGCACCGGGCTGACCGACATGATGGTCACCGACCTGTCGCAGTCGCCGGACATCGAGGTGCTCGGCACCGATCGCGTCTTCCAGATCCTCGAGGAACTGAACCGCGCCGACGACAAAGTCATCTCGGCCGACGTCGTGCAGCAGATCGCCAAGCGCGCGGGCGTCGATCGCGTGCTCGTCGGCAGCTTCGTCAAGGCCGGCGACACGATTCGCATCAGCGCGCGGCTGCAGGAGGCGGACACCGGGAAGATCGTCACGGCCGAGCGCGTGGAAGGCGTCGGCGAATCGAGCCTGTTCTCGCTCGTGGACGAGCTGACGCGGCGGATCAAGTCACAGATGTCGCTGCTCGCCTCCGCGGCACGGCCGACGGGGCTCCTCGAGCGTCCGGGCGCGGCGCCCGAAGTCGGGCTCGACCGCGGCGTCACCGACATCACGACGTCGTCGATCGAGGCCTACCGGTATTACGCCGAGGGCATCAACCTGCACGAGCGGTTCCTCGAAAACCAGGCCGTGCCGCTCCTCGAGAAGGCCGTCGAGCTCGACCCGACGTTCGCGATGGCGCTCATCAAGCTGGCCGTGATCAGCGGCAACCTCGGGCTCGAAAGCGCGCGCACCGAGTACGCGAAGCGGGCGTTCGACAATCGAGAAAAACTCTCGACGAGAGAGCGCTACTACATCGAGGGCTACTACTACTCACAGCGCCCCGAGACGATCGAGCGGAGCATCGAGGCCTACCGGAAGGGCCTCGAGCTGCACCCGGAGCATCAGGCGTCGCGGCACAACCTGGCCATTCGGTACGGGGAGCTCGAGCGCTGGGAAGAGGCCGCTGCCGAGTATCAGGAACTGATCCGCCGCGGAACGTCCAACCCGAACACGTACGCCGGCCTGGCGGAACTCTACGCGCTGACGGGAGACACAGCCCGCGCGCGTGGCGTCCTCGAGCCGTTCCTCCAGGAACACCCCGAGAACGCCGCGGCGCACAATGGTCTCGGCGAGGTGCTCGTCGTCGAGGGCCGGCTGCCCGAGGCGCAGGCGGCGTTCGACAAGGCTCTGGCGCTCGATCCCCGAGGCTTCCAGCCCAAGCTCGGGCTGGTGGTCGTGGCCCTGATGCAGGACAAGCCCGGGGACGCGGGGGCCGTCATACGGCAATTGGGTGAGTCGACGAGCCCGTTCGAGCGGATGCTGGGCTTCTACGCGCAGTCGCTGGTCGATGCCCAGCGGGGCCGTGCCGACGACCTCGTCAGTCACCTCGACCAGGCTGGCCGCCTGTCCGGCATCGCGCCCGGCCAGCGCGTGTTCGCCCGACTGGCTCAGGCGCGCGTGCTCGAAACGCTCGGCCGGCCGAACCTGGCGCTGCCGGTCGTGGAGGCTGCTCGGGCGGACGCCGCCGGAACGCCGTCTGAATTCGACGCGCTCGTGGCGCTGGCCGGAGCGCAGGCGGGCGCCGGGCGGCTGGCCGAAGCCCGGCAGACACTTGCGCGCGTGGACGGTCTGGCGGAGGCCGTGCCTCTGCCTTCGCGCAGACAGGCCGCCGACATGGCCCGGGGTCGGATCGCCCTCGCCGCGGGCGATCACGCGCTGGCGGTTGACGCCTTCACGCGCGTCGCGCGCGGGCTCCGGCCGCGGGGCACGGTGACCTTCCCGGCCGATCAGGTGCCCATCTGGTTCGAGGTCGCCGTTGCGCAGCAAGCCGCGGGTCGCGACGCCGAGGCCGCTCGGTGGCTCGAGCGGATCACCGGCGCCGGACACGAGCGTGTGTTCGGCATGCTGCCGTACGTCCGCGCGCATTTCCTGCTCGCCGAGCTGTACGAGAAACGCGGCGACACGACGCGCGCGAATCCGTTGTACGCCCGTTTCCTCGACTACTGGCGCGACGGCGACATCGACCGCGAGCGCGTCGCCATCGCCCGGCAGAAGCTGGCGAGCTCGGGGGCGGGCTGAAGCCCGTCCTACGCCGCGCCTTCCCGCAGGAGCCGCCGGGCCGTCGCCGCTTCCGCGACGCGATTGGGATATCGTCGTGTCATGATGGTGTCCGACGCCGCGGCCACGCTGGAGACGCCACCCCCGGTCGCCGACGGCGAGCGCCGGCCGCTCGATCCGCGCTTCGTCCAGGCCCAGCGGGTCGCCCGCGGCATCGCCGCGTTGATCATCGTTGTCGCGGTCCTGCCGATCCTCACGGCGGCCGCCCTGCTCCGCCTGGGGTGGGGGCCTGGGCTGCTCTTCGCCCTCGGCGGCTGGGTGGCCATCGTCGGGCTGCTCGTCGTCTGGGCCTGGGTCTGGCCGCCGCTGGCCTGGCGCTATGCGTCGTACGCCGTTGACGAAGCCGGCATCGAGATGCGGCGCGGCGTCATCTGGCGGCGGATCATGCGGGTGCCGCGCTCGCGCGTGCAGCACACCGACGTGTCGCAGGGGCCCGTCGAGCGCAGCTACGAGCTCGGCACGCTCGTGATTTACACCGCGGGCACCGACTTCGCGCGGGTGCAGCTGGCCGGGCTGGCGCACGACGTCGCGCTTCGCATTCGCGATCATCTTCTGCCCGACAGCGGCTCCGATGCCGTCTGAGAACCGCCTGCATCCGGCGTCGATTCTGTTCGGCCTGGTCAGCCAGTTGCGGGAGTTCGCCGTCCCGCTGATCCTGGCGGTCGTCGCCGGCTCGCGGGGCGGCAACATCGACACGGTTGCGCTCGTCGTGTTGGTGCCCTACACCGTGGTCGCGATGGGCCGCTTCTACTGGTTCCGCTACCGGTTCGAGCCGCACGAGCTCGTCGTGCGCTCGGGATTCATCGTCCGCAACGAACGGCACATCCCCTACGGCCGCATCCAGAACCTCGATGCGGTGCAGAACGTGCTGCACCGGGCCTTCGACGTCGTTGACGTTCGCGTCGATACGGGCAGCGGCGCCGAGGCCGACGCGCGGCTGAGCGTCGTGACGTGGGAGGCCTACCGCACGATGCGCCAGCATGTGTTCGCGGGCCGGCAGCCGGAGGCGGCCGGGGCCGGGCCGGAGGCCCTGGCCGGCCCGAGGGCCGACGTGCTCCTCGACTTGCCCGCGCGCGAGCTCGTCCTGCATGGCCTGATCGAGAACCGCGGCGGCATCATCATCGCCGGGTTCATGGGCCTTCTGGTGGAAGCCGGCGTCGTGGATCGCGTGGTGGATCGGTTCGCCGACGATGAGCAGGCGGGCGGCAGCCTGCGCCGGTTCGTGGCCGGGCTTGGGTCCGGCGGTGAACCGCTCTGGGAGCGCATCGCGCTCGTCGCCCTGGCGGGCGTCGCGCTGCTCGCCGTGATTCGCGTGCTGTCGGTCGCTTTGGCGCTCGTCCGGCTGCATGCGTTCAAGGTGGTGCGGCTGGACGAAGACCTTCGAACCGAGTACGGCCTCCTCACGCGGGTCTCCGCGACCATCCCGCTGCGCCGCATTCAGACCGTGACGGTGACCGAACGCCTGCTGCACCGGCTGTTCCGCCGGGCGTCGGTCCGCGTGGACACGGCCGGCGGCCGCGAGGGCCGGGCCGGCGCGCGGCGGCGCGAGTCGCTGGCGCCGATCATCGGCGCCGGGCAGTGGCCGGCGTTCGTCCGTCAGGTCATCCCGGAACTGGACCTGTCGCGCGTCGACTGGCAGCCTCCGGCCCCCGGCGCCCTCGCGCGCGAAACGCGGGCCCGGCTGATTCTTGCCGCGCTCGTCTCGGCGCCGATCGTCGCGTTCTCGACGGCCTGGGCGCTCGCGGCGTTCGCCGGGTTCGGCGGATTGGCCGTCCTCACGGCCAACCGATACGTCGCCCACCTCGGCTGGGCCGTCGTCGACGGCGCGGTCCTGTTCCGCAGCGGCTGGCTCTCGCGCGACCTCAGCATCGCGCGCTTCACCCGAATCCAGAGCGTCGCGATGCGCGCCTCGCCGTTCGACCGGCGGTGGTCGATGGCGCGCGTCAGCGTTGACACGGCGGGGGCCGGAACAGGATCGCACCGTGTCGACATCCCATACCTGCGGCAGGACGTCGCCGCCGATCTGCACGGCAGCCTCTCGGCCGCCGCGGCGCGCACGGCCTTTCAATGGTGACGCCCGGACCATGATCGAACGCGGCGTCGGGATCGTCCTCCGGCGGATCGCCGCCTTCGGATGGGACCACCCGATCGCCGCCGGCAGCCTGCTCTCGCTGCTGCTGGCCCTGGCCGCGTGGGGCGCCGCCGGCCTCCGCATCGACTTCTCGTCCACCCGGTTCTACGTGGGCAACCAGGGAGCCGAGCTGCAGGCGTTTCAGGACCGCTGGGGACCGGACGACGATCTCGTCCTGGTCGTCGTCGAAGCCGCCGACGGCGACCTGCTCACGCAATCCCGCCTCGAGGCGATCGGTCGGATCGCGGACGCGCTTCGCGCGCTTCCCGACGTCCGCGGCGTGACGTCCGTGGCCGGGCAACGTGTCGTCCTGCCGGGATCGACCTTCGACGAGGCGGTGCCGCTCTGGGATCTGCCGCCGTTTGGCGAGGCCGGTCCGATGTCGCGCGAAGCCGTTTTGGCGCGCCTGCCGTACGTGCCGCTCCTGCTGTCGGCCGATGGCCGCTACGCGGCGGTCGTCGTGAGACTCGGGTTCCCGGCGGACGATACCGACCGCGTCGTGGCCGCGGTGGACCGGATCTCCGCCGTCGTCGCGGCGTTCGAGGGGAGGAACGGTTTCGCCATCGGCATGGCTGGCGTGCCGGTTTTCCGCGCCGCCTTCATCGAGCTCACCGTTCGAGACCAGATCGTCCTCGTGCCGGCGTCTTTGGTGCTGATCGGCCTCGCGCTCTTCTGGGTATTTCGCCGCGCGAGCGGCGTTCTGATCCCCACGGCGGCCGCCCTGCTCCCGCTGGCCCTCCTTCTCGGTGTGCTCGGCTGGGCGGGCGAGCCGATCGATCTGCTCAACCAGGCATACTTCACCCTCATCCCCGTGCTGGCGGTCTCCGACGCCGTGCACCTGCTCGCGCGCTACTACGAAGAGCGGGGCTCTCACGGCGCGCGCGAGGCGCTGCTCCGGTCCGTGCAGCACACCGGCCTGGCCTGCACGCTGACGACAACGACGACGACGATCGCATTTGCGTCGCTCGCGATCGGGGGCGTGCCGCTGCTGCAGCGGTTCGGGTTGTACGCGGCGCTCGGCATGGTGCTCGCGTACGCGACCGTCTTCCTGATTCTGCCGCTGTTCGGCCGGCTGTCGCCGGCGCCTCCGCCCGCGCGGCTCGGATCGCCGCGCTGGCCGCAGATCGTCAGCGGTTTCAGCGTCCGGCGCCCGACGGCCATCGTGATCGCTGCGCTCGCCGCCACGGCCGCCGCGGCGGCCGCCGGCTCGCGCGTGACGGTCGACAACCGGCTGGGCTCGCTTCTCGATCCCGGCCACCCCGTCCGGCAGACCGGCCGTCTGGTCGAGCGGTCGCTCGGAGCCATCCTGTCGCTGGAAGTCGAGCTGGAGGGGCCGGCCGAAGCGTTCCTGCAGCCGGAGGTGGTGGGCGCGACCGCGGCGTTCGAGGACTGGCTGCGCGAGCAGGACGGCGTGCGCGCGGTGGTCGGGCCCGGCCGCAGCGTCGAATCGCTGGCGGTTGCGATGAACACGCCGCTCGTGTCGCCGGCTGCGATTCGCACCGTGTTCGAGCGCCTCGGCACGCTGATCGACCCGGCCGAGATCGTGCGTGACGACTACCGGCGCGCGCGGGTGAGCGTGCGCGTCGCGGAACCGGGCGGCCGCGCCTTCGAGCGTTTTGCCGGCGAAGTCGAAGCGGAGGCGGCGGCCGCGTTCGAGCCGTTCGAGGTCCGGCCGACCGTGACCGGCACCGCGCTCGTCGCGTATCGCGGCGTCAACCAGATCGGCGGAGCGCTCCGCGCGAGCCTGCTGGCGGTCTTCGGCGTCGTCGCGCTCGTGTTCCTGCTGCTCTTCGGGAGTCCCCGCATCGCCCTGGTGGCGCTGCTGCCGAACGCGCTGCCGCTCCTCGTCGGGTACGGCGCGATCGGAATGCTGGGCCGGGATCTCGATCCGCTCTCCGGCGTCGTCCTCACCTTCGCGCTCGGTATCGCAGTGGACGACACGATTCACATACTGGTGCGCGTCCGGGAGCGCGTCCGCGCCGGGGACGATCTGCCGGCGGCGATCCAGTCGGCCATCGAGCACAGCGGCCGGGCGGTCGCGATCACGTCCGTCATCATCAGCGGCGGCCTGGCGATCAACGCGCTGTCGTCGTTTCCGCCGCTGCAGCTCCTCGGAATCCTGGGCGCCACCGTGATGCTGACGGCGCTCGCCTGCGACCTGTTACTGCTTCCGGCGCTGCTCGTGATCTTCCGCGCCGATCGGGCGCTGCGGGGTTAACCCCCCGGGCGGGATCCCGGGGCGAGACGCGGCCGCGTCGAGTGCGCGCTGCTCGACGGGGATCCTGACGCCGGCGAGCAGAATGGCGTTCGCCACGCTTGCGGCCACCGCCGTGATCCAGGCTCCGAACATCAGCGGCACGGCCGCCAGCTCGAGGACGACCGCAACGTAGTTCGGATGGCGGAGGAACCGGTACGGCCCCCGCGTCACCGGAGGCTCGCCCGGCAGCACGAGCACGCGGGTGTTCCAGCGCCGGCCCAGCGACGCGATCGCCCAGTACCGAATCATCTCGGCGAGGCCGAGCAGCGTCAGCCACATGGGCCAGCCGCGAACCAGGTACGGGCCGCGCACCCAGGCTTCACCGATCCAGCCGGCAAGCCAGGCGGCATGCAGGACGACGAACGCCGGATAGTGCCGGGCGCCGTGCTCGACGGCGCCGCGCGCGCGGGCCCAGGCCTCGTTCCGGCGCGCCAGCCGGAGTTCGGCGAGACGCTGGGTGACGATGGCCGCGGCGACGATCCAGAGCACGACGTCGGGCAGGGTCGCCGGCATCGTGCGGCGCCGTCACCAGCGAAGCACGACGGACTCGGCCGAGAAACCGGGACCGAGCGCCATCAGCAGCGTCGGACGGCCCTCCGGGGCGTGCGACGCGAGAAAGCGCTCCAGCACAAACAGCACGCTCGGGCTCGACATGTTCCCGTAGTCGCGCAGCACGGATTCCGCGTGCGCGAGCTGACCGTTGTCGAGACCGAACGTCTCCGCATACGCGCGAAGCACCTTGGCGCCGCCGGGGTGGAAGACGAAGTGCGACAACTCGTCCGGCGAGATGCCCGCGCTGGCCGACGCATCCCGCGCGATCTGCCCGGCCAGATCGCGGACGATGGCGGGGATGCTCCGCGAGAAGATCACCCGCAGGCCCTCGGTCCCGACGGCCCAGCCCATGACGTCCTCGCTGTCTTCGACCAGGTGGCTGTGCGTGCCGACGACCTCGGCACCGGCGCCGCCGGGGGTGAGCACGGCGGCGGCGGCGCCGTCGGCGAAGAGCGCCGTCGCGATGAGGTTGGACTTGCTCCGGTCGCCATGGATGAACGTGGTGCTGCAGATCTCGACGGCGACCAGAAGAACCGGCGCGCGGAGGGCGACGGCCAGATTCGCGGCGCGGGCGAGGCCAGCCGCGCCGCCGGCGCAGCCCAGCCCCCAGATCGGCAGCCGGGCCGTGGTGTGGCGGAGGCCGAGCCGGTGAATCAGGTGGCTGTCGAGGCTCGGCGTCGCGACACCCGTCGTGGACACGAAGAGGATCGCGCCGACGTCCCTCCGCTCGAGCCCGCTCGCGTCGAGCGCGCGCCGCGCCGCGGCTTCGGCAAGGTCCAGCGCCGCCTCGCGGTAGACCGCGTTCTTCTCCGGAAAGGTGTGCGGCTGCCAATACCAGTCCACCGGCCGCGCCAGGTGGCGTTTCTGGATGCCGGTGTTGTCGAACGCCTCCAGGAGCCGATCCAGATCCGTGAAATCGCGCGCGAAAAACCCGCGCGCGAACTCGCGCACCTCGGCCTGGGTGAGCACGTGTTCCGGCACGGCGGTGCCGACGGCCGCGATCCGGGGGGTCATTCCGCAGGCTCCGGGTCCGGCTCGAGCGTCGCGCAGTCGTTCCGAAAGACGTACTGCGACAGCCGCTTGCGGTGCGAGCTGGTCCAGTCGATCCGGGGCCGCTGGCGCTCCGCCGGCAGGTAACCTAGGCGGTACACCGCGATTAACTCGAGGTCGTCCGGCACACGCAGCAGCGACTTAACCTCGGCCCAGGCCTCCGGGAACTCCATCGGCGTGGACACGAACTGGATGCCCATGCCGAGCTCGACCGTCGTCAACCAGATGTTCTCGATGGCCATGCCGATGCCGAGCAGGCTGTAGAACCCGCTCAACTGGCCGGGCCGGTACTCTTCTTTCGTCAGGAGCGCCGCCAGCAGCAGCGGGCTGCCGGCGACCAGCTTCCGGCTGTCCTCGCCCAGCGTCTTCGGAACGCCCAGGGTGTTCAGGACGCGCTGCCCGGCGTCCGAGAACACCGACTTGGCGAACGGCTTGAGGGCGCCCGGCAGCTGATCGATCAGGATGCCGTCGCGGCGCTCGGCCATCTCGGCCTGCGAGAACCGGAAGTAGCGGCTGTAGCGCGAGAAGAAGCGGCCGCCCGCGAGCAGCTCCTGCATCGTACGGCCGGCGATGTCGGCAATGTCGAACCGGGTTGACTCGTCCGTGATCAGGATGAAGCGCCACGGCTGCGAGTTGAAATGACTCGGCGCCCGGGACGCCGCCTTCATTAGACGATGCTGGTGCGCCAGCGACACGGGTGTCGGCAGGAAGTGACCGTTGGTGGTCGCACGCCGAGAGAGCGCGTCGCCGAGCGTCATGGTCCGAGATCCAGATGGTATACCGGAGCGAAGCTCACGCGATTGGACGGCGGCGGACCGGGCCGCGTGCTACCGGCGGCCGTCGTCGGGCGGGTTGAGCTGGAGTGTCAGGCCGATCCGCCGCTCGATGCCGTTGTAGAACCCGCCGAAAACAGCCGACGACAGGTTCTGCTGGACGTCGCGCGGCGTGAAGCGATTGAACAGGTTGTAGGCCTTGAGGCCGACGAGAATACGCCGGCCCTTGAGCGTCAGCAGGCGGCCGACCGACACGTCCACGGTGGCCACCGTGGGAAAGCGGCCCGCGCCGTTCGGCGTGCCGATGAACCGCTGGGTCTCGTCGAGCGCCGAGTACGGGAACCCGGATCGGATCTCGATCACCGAACCGAGGCGCCACGGGCCGAGCGGCCACGCGCCGCGCATCAGCAGCCGTCGCGGCACGTCGAAGTCGAAGGGACCTCGTGCATTGGGCTGGATGACCGGCGCGGGATAGTCCCCGAAGAAGCGATCGAAGTGGTTGAAGTCCCCGTCGGCTCTCGCGCTGACGTAGCTGACGACCACCTCCGCCCCCTGCGGGTCCGCATAAGCGAGCGTCACCTCCGTTTCCTTGTAGTCCGACCGTCCGTCCGAGCCGAGCACAAGCGCCGACTCGACGGGCTCCACGACGAACTCGTCGCGGCTGCGGCGCTGCAGGTAGGCGACGCGCGCGACCAGGCGGTCCGTCAGGCGATGGTCGTAGCCGGCCGACCAGACGAGCGCGCCGGGCACTTCGCTAGCCTCCAGCCGGTGCTCGTAGGTCCGGGCGGGGCCGGCCTGCGTGGTACCGTCGGCCGCGAACCGGGTGACGACCCGCGGCTCGAGCTGCTCGAACGCCGCCACGCCGAGCGGAGTGCGGCGGGCGAACCACCCGACACCGCCCCGGACGACGCCCCGCCCGCCGTCGAGCAGGGCAAACGACGCGCCGGCCCGCGGCGACAGGCTGATGTGGCCGAGCACGCCGTCGCGATCCATTCTCATGCCGATATCGACGAGCGCGCGGTCGCTCGCCCGCCACCGGTCCTGGACGAAGATCGCGACGTCGGTTCCCGACGCCCCGACGGAAGACGCACCCGGAAAAACGATCCGTTCGGCCAGCGTGCCGTCCGCGCGGCGGACCTCGACGGGCCCGTTGTCGAGGACGCCGGAATAGCTGGTCCGCAGCAGGTCGAAACCGGCTTTGAGGAGGTGCGTGCCGCTGCGCCCTTCGAAGGACCGCGTCACGGTTTCGATCCACTGGTAGCTCCGGCTCTTCCGCCGCTCGCGATGGAAGAACGTGCCGCTCCGGCCGGCCGGCGCGATCGTCATCGCGCCCTCGCCCTGCGGCAGCACGTCCACGTCGTACTGCCGCGCGCTGAACGTGGACGTCACGAGGAAGTCGGCCTGCACGACCGCCCGCTCGCTGAGGTCGATCTGAAACCCGCGCTCGCGGACGTCGGGCGTGACCGGCTCCGGCTGGAACGTGCCCAGGTTCACGTGCTCCCGGTCGCGCGGGAAGAACGCAACCGTGGCGATCAGATCGTGGCGGTCGCTGAGGCCCGCGTCCAACCGCGTGAACGAGCTCACGCGCTCGAGCTCCTGCAGATCCCCGCCGGCCGGCAGCGAGTGCACGCGCGTCGTCCGCATCTCGTACTGGAGGCTCTGCGTCAGGAACAGTCGGTCGCGCACGATCGCGCCGCCGACCAGCAGCCGCGGGCTGAAGCTCGACACGCCCTGGATGCGCCCGTCCCGGAACCGGGGCGCCGGCACGAAGCTCGTCGCGGAAAACCGCCAGGTGTTGTCGGAACGGCGCGTCTCGATCCGGACGACGCCGGAAGAGAACCGGCCGTACTCGGCGGCGAACGGACTGTCGAACCGCGAAACCGACTCGACGGCGTCGAGCGGCAGCTCGATCCCGAAATTGCCCGTCACCGGATCGGTGACGTTCGAGTCGTTCACCAGCAGGCCGCTCTGCTCCGGACGCCCACCGGCCAGGCTGAGCCGGCCGTCGGGCTGCCGAATCACGCCGGGCAGCACCGGCAGCAGCGCGGCAAAGTCGTCGCCCTGGATCGGCGCCACGTCCGCCAGGCGCGCCGGCACGACCGTCAGCGCGGGCACGTCGTCGGCCCGCCCGGGCCCCGCCGCCTGAACGCTCAGTTCTTCGCGGATCGGCAGCAGGACGAGCCTCAGCTCCACGCCGGTCGTCTGGCCGGCCGTCAGGACGACGCGTTCGGTGACCGTCTCGAATCTTCGATGGGTGGCGCGGACGAGGTACGCGCCCGCCGGCAGGTCGGGCAGAAGGAACCGCCCGTCGGCGTCGCTCACCGCGCGACGGGCCCGGCCCCGGCGGCCGTCGGGCGCGACGCGGATGGCGACACCGGGAACGGGCGCGGCGTCGGCGGCGGTCACGACCGTGCCGCGGATGGCTGCGGTCTGCGCCCCGGCGGGCGTCGCGAGAGCGACGAGGATCAGGAACGCGAGCGCCACCCGGCCTCTAATCTCAGAGCTGGCTGGCCGCCGCCATCGCCACGACCGACAGCGACAGCAGGACAGCCGCCATCACGCCGCCGGTCTGCAGCCGCTGCTGCAGGCGTCGGACCTCGGCCGTCTCGTCGTTTGTCGGGGGCCCGCCGGCGGACTGGATCGTCGCGCCGAGCGCGGTGAGCTTTTTCGCAGCCGGCGCGTTGACGGCATGACCGACCACGAACGCCAGCATGCCGGACAGGCCGCCGAACATCATGACGCGGCCGTAGGTCGACGCCCGCCACATCTCGCTCGACAGGCCGTGGCCGAGGTAGGCAAGACCAGTCAGCACGGTGAGGCCACCGGCGGCGGCCATGTAGACCGCGAGGCGGCGGCGGCGCATCAACTGCTGCATGAAGCGGCCGCCGTCGGGTCCCATGGCCTTGACCGACGGCCCGACAAAGCCGGCCACCATCAGCGCGGCGCCGAACCAGAACGCGCCGGCGAAGATGTGCACCACCCGGATCACCAGCATCGCCACGTCGCCCATGCGGAGCCTCCGGCGCCCGGAACGCGCCTAACGTCGAAACAGCCTCAGCAGCCGGCTGGCGAGATCGTCGGACAGGCCCAGCCGCTCCTTGACTGTTGTGTACAGCCGAAGCGCCATCCGGTCAACGGCTATCAGCGCGCGCCGGCCGGCGGACTCTCCGGGCCGGGCCCGGTAGTTCGTCGAAAGCGCAAGCACCTTTCGCTCCTGCGTGTAGTAGTAGAGCGCCAGGCTCCTGCGGGCCGTGCCCGCCGGATTCGACAGCCGGTCCGGATATCCGTGGAACGTGTCGCGCGCCGTCTCGAAGACGACCGCCGTGTTGTTCCTCACCGGCACCTTGACGCGGCACGCCGACAGGTCCCGCTCCCAGAGCTCGAGCGCACCACCCCAGGCCTCCTGCCAGTCCGTGTTGAGGAAGAGAATGAGGTTGCAGCGCCTCTGCCAGTTGCGGTGGTAGTGATGGTTGGTGAAGTCCGCGTGCAGATTCAGGAAGCCGCCGGTCTCGGTCGAATGCAGACCGCCGCCTTCGAGCCGCGCGTCGGCCAGCAGGTTCGGAAACCCGGTGATGCGCGACAGCAAGCTCGTGAATCGCTCCGAGTTGAGCTCCTCGGTCACCTGCCGCGTCAGCGCCGGAAAGGCCTCGAGACGCGTGAGGCCGAGCGTGTGGTTGTTGTAGTGGTGATAGTGCGTCCACCGGTCGTCCACGGCGGCCGGGAACTCGGCCTCGAGCGCGCGCGCCACGTCCGGCTTCAACAGCTGATGGAAGACGAGGTGCGGGTACGGTGAGGCACCTCGAAACCGGGCGGCGAGCTCGGCGGCCCGGGTTTCGAGGGACTCGTAATCGACAGCTGTCACCCGAGCGCCGCCCGGGGGCACGACGCACGCCCCTGGCGCCTACTGCGCAGAGCTGCTGGAATTGTCGGCGACGACTTTCCAGGCGCCATCGATCTTGCGGAAGAACGTCAGGTACTTGCCCTGATCGGATCCCATGCCGTCGGCGCCGGTACCGGTCGTCGACCAGCTTCCCTGCTCCACGGCCATGTCGCCGGACGCCGACACGTGCACGCTCTCGGTCGACCAGGTGACCATCGCGTTTGGCTCGGCGGCCCAGTTCTTCTCGAGCAGGGCGCGGATCGCGTCGTGTCCGGCCGCCGGCGCATCGCCCGACCAGGCGACGGCCGCATCCGCGGCGAAGTTGGCCAGGATGCCGTCCGCGTTCTTCGCGCGCTCCGCCTCGAGCCAGCTCACCGAAATGGCGCGAATCGCCGCCTCTTCCGCGGCAACGTCCACCGCCGGCGCGGTCGGAGCCGGTGCCGCGCACGCCGCGACCATGAAACCCGTCAACACCAGCAAAGCCGCCCGTCGCATTCTCATCGTCAAGTCCTCCGGCGCGCACGTTAGCACAGCGCGGCGCCGGGCGGTTAGCCCGCCCAAGTCTGCTTCGGGGCGTGCGGGGTAAGATGGGCCGTGGACGCCAACACGGGCCGGGCGGAACCGATGCTGCGGATGCGCCCGCTGCAGATCGAGGACTTCGACGCCCTGGTGGCGCTGCAGCAGCGATGCTTTCCCGGCATGGTGCCGTGGCGGCGCGAGCAGATCCTCAGCCAGCTCGCGATCTTTCCCGAGGGCCAGAACGTGATCGACCTCGACGGGCGCGTCGTCGCCTCGTCGAGCAGCCTGATTGTCGATTCCTCGGCGCACAGCGAGTGGCACAACTGGAAGCTCATCACCGACGACGGGTTCATCCGCAACCAGGACCCGCACGGCGACATGCTCTACGGCATCGAGATCATGGTAGACCCCGAGTTCCAGGGCATGAAGCTGTCGCGGCGCCTGTACGGCGCCCGGAAGCAACTGGCGCGCGACCGGAACCTCCGCGGCATCATCATCGGCGGCCGGATCCCGGGCTACGGGCAGCACGCCGACGCGATGTCAGCCGGCGAGTACGTCGAGAAGGTGATCAGCAAGTCGCTCGTCGATCCCGTCCTGACCCCTCAGCTCTCCAACGGCTTCGTGTTGAAGGGGCTGATCCCGGGCTATTTCCCGGGGGACGCGGCCTCGCGCGGCTTCGCCACCTATCTCGAGTGGACCAACCTGGATTTCGTCGAGCCGCACAGGCGGCAGTTGCTTCGCCGGTCCAGTCCGGTACGCCTTTCCGCCGTGCAGTACCAGATGCGCCCGATCGACACGTTCGACGACTTTGCCCGGCAGTGCGAGTTCTTCGTTGACGTCGCGTCGGATTACAAGGCCGATTTCCTGCTGTTTCCGGAGCTCTTCACGACGCAGCTGCTCTCGACGATTCACGCCGATCGGCCCGGACAGTCCGCGCGGAAGCTGGCGGACCTCACGCCGCGATACATCGACCTCTTCAGGAACCTCGCGGTCAAGTACCACCTGAACATCGTCGGGGGCAGCCAGTTCGAGCTGGATGGCCTGGCGCTCTTCAACACCGCGTACCTCTTCAGGCGGGACGGATCGCTGGACGCGCAGCGCAAGCTGCACATCCCGCCGAACGAGCGCAGGTGGTGGGGCGTGCAGCCCGGGCAGGGGCTGCGCACGTTCGAGACCGATCGCGGCCGGATCGCGATCCTGGTCGGCTACGACGCCCAGTTTCCGGAGCTCGGCCGGGTGGCATTCGACCAGGGCGCGCAGGTGCTCTTCGTGCCGTTCAACTGCGACGAGCGCCACGACTACCTGCGCGTGCGCTACTGCGCGCAGGCCCGGTGCATCGAGAACCCGGTCTTCGCGGTCCTGTCGGGATGCGTCGGGAACCTGCCCGCCGTGGAACACGCCGACATTCACTACGCACAGTCGGCCATCCTCGCGCCGTCGGACTTCTACTTCAGTCGCGACGGCGTGGCTGCCGAGTGCCAGCCCAACATCGAGACGGTGATCTTCGCGGACGTCGATCTCGAGATGCTGCGGCGGCAGCGGCGCAAGGGCACGGTCCAGAACTGGGAAGACCGCCGCCGGGACCTGTACAGCGTGCACTACACGCTGCCGGGTGCCGCGCCGCGCGCGGTGTGACGGGCCGGCGCCTCAGATCCGGCTCAGAATGGACCGCAGCCCCGGGGCGGGCGGCGGGGTCTCGAGCTTGAACAGCGCGGCCGCATTCTCGTGCAGCATCAGCGCCTTGTCGCGCGGCGCGAGCGCCAGCTCGTCCATGAACTGCAGGTACGACTCCATCGTCGCCAGCGGCCAGTCGGAGCCGTAGAGCACTTTGCCGGGGTTCACGCCCCACAGAAGCATTTCCTTCAACTGCTGGCGCATGTAGGCCTCGAACCGGTCGGTGAAGTCGCCGAGCGTCAGGCCGGAGATGTCCGTGTAGACGTTGTCGTTCTTGTAGACCACCTCCATGCAGTCCCGGAACCACGGGTTGCCGAGGTGGCAGATCAGGAATTTCACCCTCGGGAAGTCCACGGCCACTTCATCCACGTGCAGCGGGTGCGAGTACTTCACTTTGCCGGAGGACGCGTAGGTATCCCCGGTGTGGATCATCACGGGCACGTCGAACTCCTCGGCCAATGCGTACGCCGGGGCGAGCTTGCGGTCGGCGGGGTAGAACGGCTCGTACCCCGGGTAGATCTTCAGACCCTTGATCGCACGCGCGTCGAGCAGCGAGCGCAGTTCGTCGAGATCCGCCTGACAGAACGTCGTCCACGACACGCCCGCGATGACGTGGAGGTTCGGCAGGCGCCGGGTGGCCTCGACGACGGCGCGGGCGGACGGACGGCCGGGTGAGACCTTGTACGACGTCAGCACGAGCGCGACGTCCACGCGGTTCCGGCGCATCGCGGCCTGGAGGCGGTCGAGGCAGAGCGGCAGGGCGCTGACGCTTTCATCCTCGTAGTGGATGACGTGCGTGTGGCAGTCGACGATCATCGCGACGGCATCACTTGCGAGTGTACCGCGAGATGACCTGCGCGGCCCACTCGCGGCCGCCCAACCCGAAAGCCAGCGCGGCGGCCAGACACACGGCCGCGAACGCGATCTGGAACCCCGACACCAGCACCTCGCTGCGGATCGTGAGCTGCTCGGCCGCCATGAACAGGACGAACGCCAGCAGGGCGTAGCGCGTCAGGGCACCAATCGGCGCCGCGGCCTGACTGCCGATGTTGCTGAGGTAGCTGAACACGAGCCCGCCGGCGATCCGCGAGAGCAGCGACCCGAATACGAGGATGCCGACGGCCACGACCAGGTTGGGAATGAAGTTGCCCAGGCGTTCGAGCAGCAGGTCGGCGGCGCGCAGGCCGAGGGCGTCGAGCAGCGCGAGGAACACGCTGGCGAGCACCAGCCAGTAGACCGTGCCGGCCACGAGGGTCACGGCCGTCATGTCGACGCCGCCGCGAACCAGAAAATCGTCGAAGCCCGATCGTTCCGCGAGCGCGTCCGCGCGCAGGGCCCGCAGCACTCGCACGCACAGGCGCCGCACCAGCCGGGCGACGAACCACCCGGCGACGAGCAGCACGAGAGCCAGCGCCAGATCCGGCAGCACGGCGGCGATCTCGTTCCACGAGTTCCGGAGCGACCTGATGAGCGTGCTGGATTCGAGCATCGGCCGACGCCTCCCGCCGCGCATCGTACCGCCGCACGCCGGCCCGCGCAACGCGGCGCGGGATGTCGGTACAGGCCTACCGGAACCGCATCAGGACAAGCGTGACGTCGTCTTCGGTCCGCGACTGGCTGAAGGCGGCCGCCGAGGCGAGCACCTCGGCCGCGAGCTCGGACAGCGGCCGGTCGCGGTGCTCGACGACGGCGCGGCAGGCGCCGTCGACGCCGAAGCACTCGGCGGCCGGGTTCATGAGCTCCACCAGCCCGTCCGTGAACAGCACGAGCAGATCGCCGGGTCGCACGGCGGACGAGCCCGGCTCGTACTCCGAGCCGGGAAACATGCCGAGCGGCGGGCCGCCGCCGCGCAGGCGCGAGACGTCGCCCGAGGCGTGAACAAGCACCGGATCGAAGTGGCCGGCGTTGAGGTAGCTGACGCGCCCGTCCCGCTCCCGGTAGTCCAGGAACACGCCGGTGAGATAGCTGAGGGAGCCGGCGCCGTCGTAGAGGAGGCGATTGAGCCGGCCGAAGAGCGACGCGTGATCCTCATCCCGGCGGATTTCGGCCTGCAGCAGCCCGCGGAAGTGCGACATCACGAGCGCGGCAGCTAGTCCGTGCCCGCACGCGTCGGCCAGCACGCACTGCACCGCGCCGTCGGTCTCGGAGAAGAAATCGAAGTAATCGCCGCCGACGAGATCCGAGGACTGGTTGTACCCGAAGATCTCGTAGCGATCCGTCGCGGGATACCGCGACGGCAGGTAGGACATCTGGACGTCGCGCGCTCGCTCCAGATCGCTCACGCGCGCCACGACCCTGCGCTGATTGACCGACAGGCGGCTGGACGACATGAACAGCCCGACGAACCGTGAAATCAGATGCAGCGCCGGTGTCGTCGTCGCGTCGACAGGGAGCGGTTCGGCCCTGCGCTCGAGCAGCAAGACGGCCTCGAGGACGTTGCGGAAATACAGCGGCACGAGCAGGCGCCGGCCGCTGGCGTCGGCCGGGTAGGGCTCGCGCTGCCGGCAGGCGCGTGCGACGTCCAGTGTCGCCAACTGGCGGTGGAGCGAAGACCGGGCGTCGGACTCGTGCCCGTGGAAGAACAACAGGTCGAAGGTGTCGGCCGTCTCGTCGTAGTCGTAGAGGACCGCCGCCGACACGTGCAGGACGTCGGCGATTGCCTCGGCGAAGCGGCGCAGGAAGTCGTTGACGCTCTCGCCCTCGGCCAGGGCGCGGATGAAGCGCCGGCCGAGCTCGTCGCTCACGGAATCAGCCTTCGGCCGGCTTTCGACCGGTCTTGCCGGGCGTCGGCTCGCCGTCGGCCCTCGTGATCTTGCCCAGCACCTCCGGGAGGTCGATGCCCGCCTGTCGGGCCAGCTCGTGGATCGGCGGCAGCGACCCAATCAGGCCCCGCAGGAAGCCGGCGGTCGCGCCGCCCGCCCCGTCGGCATGCCCGTTGGTGCCGGAGTCCCAGACCGTGACCTTGTCGATCTTGAGGTTCTGGATCGCCTTGACCTGTTCGGCCACCAGTTCGGGCAGCTTCTCGATGAGCAGCAGCGCGGGCGCGAGGTCCTTGCGGTCGCCGCAGATGCGAAGCAGGTTCTCGTAGCCGAGCGCCTTGGCGTCGAGCACCTTGCGCAGGCCTTCGGCCTCAGCCAGGTATTTCACCAGCACGGCGTCGGCCTCGCCCTTGGCGATGCGGCGGATGCGTTCGGCCTCGGCCTCGGCGTCGATCTCGACCTTCTTCCGCTCGATCGTCTGCTGCGCGACCTCCATCTTTTCGAGGCGCGCCAGCTCCTGTTCCTTCTCGGCCAGCAGGACGTCGCGTGTCGCCAGGGCGAGCGCCACGTCTCCGCGCCGCCTGGCTTCGGCGCGCCGCTCCGCCAGGCTCGCTTCGTAGTCTGCGATGTTGGCCTTCGACTCGTTCTCGCCCTTGACGGCTTCGGCCTCGAGGGTTGCGACGCGGACGCGCTGGTCCATCTCGGCCTGTTTCTTGCCCTGCACCGCGAGCGCACCCTGGGCGGCGACGGCGATGTCCTGCTCGCGCCGCGCGTCGGCCTCGCCCGCGAGGCCCTCGGCTTCGAACTTCGACACGCGCACGCGCTGATCGCGTTCCGCCTGCTTCTGGCCGGACATCGAGTCGGAGTGCTGCCGGGCCACCTCGACCTGCATCTCGCGTTCGGCGCTGGCGTGCCCGATCGCGCCGGATCGATCCGCCTCGGCGACCTCGATCCTTGCCTGGTTGATGGCCTCAGAGGCCGCTTTACGGCCGAGGGCCTCGATGTAGCCAGACTCGTCGGTGATGTCGCGGATGTTGACGTTGATCAGTTCGAGGCCGATCTTGTTGACCTCGCTGTTCACGTTCTTATTCACCAAGTCGAGAAACTTCTCACGGTCCTGGTTGATCTCCTCGATGGAGAGCGTCGCGATGACCAGACGCATCTGCCCGGTGATGATGTCGCGGGCCTGTGCCGCCACTTCCTGCTCGGTCAGGCCGAGCAGGCGCTCGGCCGCGTTGTTCATGATGTCGGGCGCGGTCGAGATGCCGATCGTGAAGGTGGACGGCACGTTCACACGGATGTTCTTCTTCGACAGGGCCGCGGACAGGTCGATCTCGATCGTCATCGGCTCCAGGTTCAGGTACGCGTAGCTCTGAAGGAGCGGGACGATGAACACGCCGCCGCCGTGCATGCAGCGGGCGGCGCGCTGGCCGGACACCTTGCCGTAGACAACCAGGATGCGGTTCGACGGGCACCGCCGGTACTGCCGCACGAGCATCGTGAAGAAGAACAGGACGAGCAGGACGATCGTCGCGACGACGCCCAGCGTTCCGAAACTGAAGATCTCAGGCATGAACATTCCTTCCTGCGGTCACGAGCCGATCGCCTCGACGACGACCGTGCCGTCGTCGCGAACGTCGACGACCTTGACATCGGCGAACGCCCCGAGCGCCGGCCCGTTGCTCACGGCCGCCACCGTCATCAGCCGCCCGGACACGCTGACCTGCACCTTGCCCTGGCCGTCGCCCTTTGCGGGAATCGTCATGTAGACGCGCGCCGTCCGCCCGACGGCGGTGTGCGTGTCGTAGGTGACGTCGCGGTTGAGCTTGCGCGTCACGTACATCAGTCCGGCCGAGAAGAACATCATGAGCACGCCGAACCCGACGGCGACGACCGCCGAGACCGGCCGGCTCAGTCCCCAGTCGATCCGGCACGCCAGGCCCATCCAGCCGGTGCCCATGATGAACGCCATGACCGAGAGCAGCGAGAACAGCGTGAACGAGGCGTCCGTGCCGTGCGCGACGTCGGCATCGGCGTCGAAGTCGCCGCCGTCGCCGCCGAAGAGCGCGAACACCAGACGGATGAGGAACAGCGTCGTCCCGACGGCCGCCATGAGGAAGTAGGTGATGCCGTCGCCGCCCAGCTTGACGAGCTCGGACCAGTTGAACAGGACGTCCCACATGAGCTCAGCTCCCGACGCCGGCCGGCGCACCACGATCGCCCGGTGTCGAGCCGGCCTGTTGAGGAAAATGAATCAACGCCGGCCACATGTTACACGGTACGAGGCCGGACGACGGGCCTATCTGATGCGCCAGCCGTTGACCGGACCCGCGTGCAGGAACGCTTCCGGCGTCATCACGCCGTCCCGCTTGAAGACGAGCCCGTCCTTCATGACGAACGACACGGCGCGCAGCGCGTCGATGTCCTCGAGGGGATTGTCGGCGACGCCGATGAAGTCGGCCGGAAAGCCCGCGCGAATGGGGCCGCGCCGGTCCCAGACGTCGCTCACCTGAAAGCCGTTCACCGTCATGATCTTGAGGATCTCCGGGGCGGGAATGCCCGCCGCCTTCCAGCTGTTCAGGAAGTTGAGCACGACTGCCCCGCGCGTCATGCCGGGGATGTAGTAATCCGCATCGGTCGAGAACGCCATTTTCACGCCGCGCGCGTAGGCGCTCTTCAGCCCCTCGACCGTGCGGTCGAACGCGCGCTCGGAGCCGCGATACGGCGTGAACGGCGTCTCCGTGCCCACGCGCCAGATGCCCTTCGCGGCCATCAACTGGTGGATCTCGTCGCTGAGCGCCCCGGAATGCTCGATCGACCAGATGCCGGCGTCGATTGCGCGCCGCGCGCCCTCCTGCGTCTGCACGTGGCCGGCCACCTTCAGCCCGGCGCGCCCGGCCTCGCTGACGAAGAGCTTCATGTCGTCGACCGAGTAACCCCACGACTTGCAGTCCACGCAGATCTTGATCACCTTCGCGCCGAACAGCATGTTCTGCCGGACGGCCTTGACGATCTCGTCGGGCGTGTCCGCGTCGAGGTACTCCGGATAGACGATGTCGTGGTCCTTCGCCATCTCGGGGGTTGGAAAGAACTGCCCGCCCATGCCGCCGATGATGATCCCGGAGTTGACGATGGTCGGGCCGGGCATCCAGCCCTGCTCGATCGCGACGCGCAGCGCCGTGTCGGCATAGTTGCCGTTGTTGCCCAGGTCGCGGACGAGTGTGAACCCGGCCGACAGCATCTGCATCCCGTTCGACGCGGCCTGGATCGCCCGGAGCGCCGTGGAGTCCAGCACGTACGTCAGGTAGTAGACGTTGTTCTCCGGCTCCATCTTGTAGGTCAGCGCCAGGTGGTTGTGGGCGTCCACCAGGCCCGGCAGTACGCTCAGGCCCGACAGGTCGATCACCTCGACGCCGGCCGGGATGGCGACGTCCGGCCCGACGTCGCGGATGAACCCGTCGCGGACGAGGATGATCTGGCTGGCGGCCGCCGTGCCGGTCTCCGGATCGATGAGACGGCCGGCCCGCACGGCGTAGGCCGCGCCGGCCGACGAGGGCAGCGACTGGGGCGCGGACATCGCGCCCAGCGTGGCGGCGCCAACGGCGATCGACAGAACGGCAGCGATGACCGGTTTGAGAGGTGTCATGCCGCGGATGTTACCCTGCCCCGGGGCGGCGGCCCAATGCGGTTTCTGCTTCGGAGCGGAAGCCCCCGCCAGCGCCGGTTTCGACATCACGAGCATGAGGAGAACCAGACCGGCCGGATCCTCACGATCCGTCGGGAGCCGTCGGATGGACTACGAGCTCGAACGAGCTGCCGTCGCGCAGCCGCACGGCGGCGAAATGCCGGATGTCGCGTGTGGCGAGGCGTCGGATTCCCAGCTCTTCCGCCAACGCGACGATTGACGCGCCACGGGCGCCCGCAACGATGTAATCCAGGAGCGCGCCCGTATCGCAGATCAAGGCGGACGTGCGCTCACCGGCCA